>MDTA01175906.1_pt1 | contig 12548 bp, 12 predicted proteins | sample 811151 | NCBI WGS metagenome assembly MDTA01 (sample SAMN05326648, study PRJNA326480) | marine metagenome | isolation source: seawater | place: Indian Ocean: South | collected 2010
CTTTAGGTGCAGACCCATTAATTAGTGGAGTAATTGTATTGGCAGCAGAAAAGGGTTTAGATCTTGACGGTTTAATTATAAGAAAAGAGATAAAAGACTATGGAACAAAATCCGGATTAGAGGGTCCTATTTTAGAAAAAAATACTATAGTAACTGTTTTAGAAGATGTTGTGACAACGGCAGGATCTTGTTTAAAAGCAATAAATAAATTGCGAGAAAATAACTATATTGTTAAAGAAGTTATATCTATAGTTGATAGGGAAGAAGGTGGGGAAGATATATTAAATAAAAATGAAATTGAATTAAAAAGCTTGTTTAATATTAGAGATTTTATTTATTGATGATTAAAACAGAAAATAAAAAAATTATTTGGTTTGAGCGATTTGAATCTTTTTTTGTAGAAGGAGGGGATGCTAGAAGATTTTTAAATGGAATAACAACTACTAATATTAATTTAGGAAAAAATTTTATTCAAACATGTTGGTTGACGCCAAAAGGAATTCTAAGGGCTTTATTAGAAGTTCATTTTTATAAAGAAAAATTATTATTAATTGTTCTAGAGGGCAACATTAGAGAAATCAAAGATTTTTTAGAAGAAATGATATTTCCCTCTGATAAGGTTTTATTAAGTGAAAATTTTTTAGTATCTAGAATTCAGGAGATAAAAAATAATATATCTTGGCGTAATTCTGAGCCAAAAATTTTTGTGAAAACTGATCCCAAATATTATTGCGAAGAAAATCAACTTCAATTATGTGAAGCAAATCATCTAGAAGAATGGAAGATAAGGCAAGCAATTCCAAAATTAAATAATGAAATTGATGGTATAAATAATCCATTAGAGTTAGGTTTATACGATCTTATTGATTTTAATAAGGGTTGTTATCTCGGGCAGGAAACTATGGCGAGGTTAAATAAATTAGCTTCGCTAAAGCAGGAAATTAGAGTTTGTTCAGCAATAAGTCCTCATGAAAATTTAAAATTTGATGATAAAAAAATTTTCTTAACAAAAGAAAAGATAAAATTAACTGGATATATAACTAATATCTTAGTTTTGCATTCAGGCGAAATTATAGGTTTAGCGATGATTAAAAAAAATTATTTAAGCGAAAAAGAATCGTTTTTTAATGAAAATTTAGGCAAATTAAAAATACAAAAATCTGTTGGGTCAAATTTCTTTTGAAAAATTATTTAAGTTTTTTAGATACCATTTAGCTATTTCTAAAGTTGCAATACAGTCATCTTTATTATAATTTATGATTTTTTCTAAGAAGGAATCTTGTTTATTGATCTTATATTGAATCCACCAAAATAACGCCTTAGATCCGCTTACATTTTTTTGACTCCAATTAAATCCAACCCAATTTGCCACAGTTTTTAAACTATAATTTTTGAGCGGAAGAATCCATGAGTCTCTAATAAGAAAATGTAAATCTATCAATCTTGATTTTAATTTTTCTATTTCTATATCTGATAAATTATACAATTTGGCTATTTTTATGATAGATATTTTCTCTGTTTCGCCATAATGTAATATTGGCCAATCTTCTCTTGTGTTGATTTCTTTTAAAATTTCTAAATTGAATATTTTATTATTACTATTTATCAAATTTAATATAGGTTTATATAAATAATTTTCATACTTGTCATAAATATTATTTACTGATAAGAAGCCATATAAGAAATCATTTCTTTCATCTGGATCTGATTCAATATCTAATACAAAAAAACCTTTTTTTATTTTTAAAAATAATTCTGAGGAATTATTTAACTTTTTTTTTCTAATTGGGATTCCTGATGAGTAGGATTTTGATTGATTAATTAACTTATTGATTTCTTCAATATTGTTCACTTGAAAACTATTTAATTCGGAATTTTTTATTGAAGATAATTGTTCAATATTAAAAATTCCAGCATTCTTTAAATATTCTGCAGTTTTTGTCCCAATACCATCTATGTCTGTTAGAAAGCCATTTAATTTTGCCTCATTATCGCAGAATTCTTTCCAAGAACAAATTGAACATTTCTTCCTATTATTTGTGATATCAGGAATATTTTCTTTTAAAGATGCCTTTAATTCAGAAAATAAATTAATCGATTTATCTCGTAATCTTTTATTTATGAAAATCTTTTCTGTATTAAATTTGTTGCCATAGTTTGATGTTATTAAACCATACTCTACTTTGGCTTTTTGAAATTTTTCTAAAACAATCGAACATAATGCTAAATCTATTTGATGTTCTCTAGTCGTTCTTCTTCCTAATTTTGAAATAACAGGTAAGTATTTATAATTACCCCAAATGCTATTCCCTTTAGTCTTAATTAATAATGAAGGCTTAATTTCAATATTTAAGTCTTTTTTAATTTCATCTTTAATTTTTAATCCTATTACACCTTTAAAGCCAATCTCGCAAGCTTTTCTTCCATAAAATAAATTACCACCCGTTAATTTATTAAAATTATTAAATTCAGTAATTAAATGAATTGATTTTTGGGCAGACCAGGTTTGGAGAGATTTAGTGCCCCATAAATCAAGCCAAGCTTTTCTTTTACATCTTAAATAACTTTTAAGTAATAAATTATTCAAAAGAATTTTTAGTTTTAATATATTAATTCTACATAAATTAGTATATATTTATATGAAATTAAGGAGCCTTAAAATTTGGATCAAAATGATTCTAAAATAATTAAATTCGGAACTGATGGTTGGCGAGGAATAATAGGATTTGATTTTAATATCGTTAATTTAGTTAAAGTAGTTGTTGCTTCTTGTCAAGAACTCAATTATCAATATTTTGATCAAGTTCAATCAAAGAAAATTTTAATAGGTTTCGATAGAAGATTTATGGCTGATTATTTTGCTAAGTCCATTGTCCCTTACATCAATGCTTGCGGCTTTGAACCTTTATTAGCTAGTAGTTGTGTCACTACTCCTTCTTGTAGCCTTTACGCAAAGGAGAAACATATTCTAGGTGCTTTAATAATTACAGCTAGTCACAATCCCTACAACTGGCTAGGTTTGAAAATAAAAAGCTCTCAAGGATGTTCAGTTAATGAAGCTTTTACTAAAGAAGTTGAAAAGAGAATTAAATTACAAAATATTATTCAACCTGGTGGGGATGATTATGAGGAAATAAATGTAATGGAATTTTATTTTAATAAAATTGAATCAATGTTTAACACCGAATTTATATTAAAAAAATTGAAGAAGATGCGAATTAAAATTTTTTTTGATTTTATGCATGGTTCTGCCGCTAATAGTTTAAATAATATTTTTAAATCTGATTCATCAAATATTGTTAATGGAATTCGAGAAAATAATGATCCTTATTTTGGGGGAAATCCACCCGAACCTTTAACAAAGTATTTAGATACTTTGAAAAATATTCTAAATAAAGAAGCTAATGAAGATTTTAAAACTCTCGGCATTATTTTCGATGGAGATGGAGATAGGATTGCTGTAATTGATGAGATGGGAAGATATTGCAGTACTCAAATTCTACTTCCATACTTTATAAATTATTTAGGAGAAAGAAATAGTAACTCAGATCCTGTTTTAAAAACTGTAAGTGGTTCAGATATTATTGCAAATATCTCAAAAAAACAAAATCGTAAAGTTCATGAATTACCAGTAGGTTTTAAATTTATTGCAGAAAAAATGATCCATGAAAAAATATTTATTGGAGGAGAGGAATCTGGAGGGGTGGGATTTGGTCAGTTTTTACCAGAAAGAGATGGTATCTTTGCTGCAATGATTTTATTAAATGGAATTGCAGAACAATCGAAATATCTTTATGAATCTCTAAATGAGATTCAGAGAGAATTTGGTCCTAGTTTTTACGATAGGCTTGACATATCTTTCCTTAATAATAATAAAAAAGATTATTTAAAAAATTTTATCCTGAATAATATTCCTCAAAATATATACGACTATCCTGTTGTTCATGTATCAAATCTAGATGGTATTAAGTTAAGGTTGGAAAATAATTACTGGATTTTATTTAGGTTCTCTGGAACTGAACCTTTGCTTAGATTATATTGCGAAGCGCCTTCAAAGGATTTGCTTAAAAAGACTTTAGCTTGGAGTCAGAAATTTATAAAAGATGAAATTAAATAAATGAAAAGAATCCTATATCTAGCAAGTAAAAACCCTGGGAAAATAAAAGAATATCAAAACTTGCTTAGTGAAGTCAATTGTGAATTAGTTTTGCAACCTAATACAATAGATGTTCAAGAATCAGGTCAAACATTTAGAGAAAATGCTTTAAAAAAAGCGTATGAAATAGCCTCAAAGATGAAAAATTATGCAATTGCTGATGATTCAGGCTTATGTATAAACGCTCTCAATGGTCGTCCAGGAATTTATTCGTCAAGATATGCAGAAAACGATAAGGAAAGGATAAACAGGGTTTTAAGTGAGCTTGAAGGTGAAACTAATAGAAGAGCCTTCTTTATAGCCAATATTTGTTTGGTATCTCCTAAAGGAGAATTGGTTTTGGATGTTGAAGCAAAATGTTATGGAAATATTTTATTACATTCGAGAGGATTGAATGGATTTGGTTATGATCCTATCTTTGAAGAAGTTTCTACTAAATTAACTTTTGCTGAGATGACAGATGAAATTAAAGATAAATTAAGTCATAGGGGTAAAGCTATTTCAAAAATAATACCTAAATTAATACAACAATTCCCAGATGATTAATTTAATTGTTGGCCCATGAACCGTGTAATCCATGCGGAATATTGATAGGTAATTTATATATTGCTAATTCCTCAAGAGTTCTTGAACATAAAATCACTAAATCACTTCCTCGACGTTCTCCATTCCAAATGATTACAAATAGATAGCCTTCATCTTCAAAATTAGAATTTTTCTTGGCAACCATAATAGGCTCACTCACAAATCCTCTTGGAGCAGCCGACCAGAATAGTTCTTCTTGTGTATTAAGATTTATTTTTTTGATTGCTTGTAGTGGAGCATTACCTGTTTTACTCTCGGTACAAGCCATCCAGCTATAAGTTGCATTCAAACCTAAATATTTTGGATTTACTACTGCAAATTCACAAGTTTGATCGCTTATTGTAAATAACTCTGCTCTTTTATTTTTTAAATCTATTTTTGATCTTTTCAATTTGCCAGCAGGGTAATTTTCAAAATCTATATCTCTAAAATCTTCATCTGGACCGACTGAAGGAAAATCATCATAAAAAATACTATCTAAGATTATATTAGTGTCATTTTCGTAAGCATTAACGTGATGAAATACAAATCCCTCGGGAGCATTAATTATTATCGGTGGTTGACCTTTATATAATCCACTTTCTCTAGGTACGATAAAGAATTTAGCTGCTTTATTAGGATTAGATTTTAGGCACTGTGCTGCACCTTTTTGACCTGTTACAAATGGAAGAGGATTAAAATCAATCGCATTTTGTAAAAAAATGGCCCAATTAGTAGTGATAGCAAAATCATGAAGAAATGCGAAGCCATTAAGTTTATCTTTTCTATCAAAAAGAATTTTGCCTGAATTTGCACCAGAGTTTGAAAACTCCATTAGTCTAATAGTACTTTTAGGACCTGTTTGTACTCCAAAAGTAACTAAGGTTTCTGCTGCTGATTTAGAATTCAAATCAATTTTTGGATGCGCACTGAAGGCTTCATTTTCTTTCAGAACACCTTGGAGAGTTGTTAAACCAAAAGTTTCAAGATTATTTGGGTCAAGTGCGTGTGGACCAGCTGCTTCCCATAACGCAAGAAGTTCGTCACCTAACTTTATAACATGAGTATTTGCAATATTTTTGAGGGTTATATTAAATATATTATTAATAATTCCACCTTCTTTTTGTGTTCCAAAAACTCCTCTGTAGACAAACTTATCAACTTTTTGTTCCTCTAAAAAACCTTTAGTTTTGACAAATTTATTTGTCAGTGATGCTTCGCCATTAGCAAACTTTATTGCAGTAATCATACCGTCACCATCAAAAGGATGATGTACCCATTTCCCATTTCTTTCTAAAATACCAGGACCATTTCTAAATAAAGTCCCATTCAAATCATTGATAATTTTACCTTTTGATAATTTTAAGGGTTTATTTTCAAATTCTTTTTCAACATTCTGATAAGCACTAGACCAATCAGCTTTATTAAAAATTTGTTTTTTATAAATATTCTTTTCTTGTAAACTAGTCACTTTTTTGAGAGGTTATTTTATATTTATATCTTCGCTAATAATGTTTAAAATTGTGGATTATTTTGATCAGGGATTGTTTATTATTTGTCGATTTCAAGCATACCCTTGCTACTAGGTATAGATCCAGATCTTCTAACATCAATTTCTGTAGCCATTCTCATAGCTCTTGAAAAGGCTTTAAAACTGGCTTCAACAATATGATGAGCATTAATTCCTTGAATTTGATTTATATGTAAAGTTATTCCACTGCTATTAACAAAAGCGATAAAAAATTCCCTCACTAATTCTGTGTCATATGTTCCAATTCTAGAAGACTGCATTTGGAGTCCATAGGATAAATGAGGCCTTCCCGAACAATCTAAAGTAACCTGAATGAGTGCTTCATCAAGAGGAGCTAAAAAATGTCCAAATCTATTTATACCTTTTCTATCGCCTAGGGATTTAGAGAAAGCTTTACCTAGTGCGATCCCAACATCCTCATTTGTGTGGTGATCATCTATTTCAATATCGCCAATAGCTTTGATTCTTAGATCAAATAATCCATGACTTGAAATTTGATGCAGCATATGATCAAGGAATGGAACACCTGTATTAATATCGGAGGTCCCATTACCATCAATATTCAGAAAAACACTAATTTCAGTTTCGTTTGTCTTCCTTTGAATTTCTGCTTGTCTTAATCTTGACATTATATTTAATAGTTATTTTATTACATACCATTAATGCAATAACCTGCATCAACGTAAATAGTTTGCCCTGAAATACCACTAGAGAGATCGCTTAATAAAAATGCAGCCGTATTACCTACTTCTATTTGAGTAACTGTTCGTCTTAATGGTGCTTTCTCTTCAACATTGTGAATCATATCTAATATTCCCCCTATTGCAGAGCTTGCTAGAGTTCTTATCGGCCCTGCACTTATAGCATTTACTCTTACCTGACTTTCTGGCCCTAGCTCTGCTGATAGGTATCTAACGGAAGCCTCCAATGCAGCTTTTGCAACACCCATAACATTATAATTTGGGATTGCCCTTTCAGAACCTAAATAAGTTAAAGAAACAACCCCGGCTCCTTTGCTGAATAATGGTTTCGCATATTTGCACAATGGTGCTAATGAATAAGCACTAATATTTAAAGCTCTATTAAATCCTTCTGAAGAGGTATTGCTGTAATCTCCAACTAATTCATCTCTACCAGCAAACGCTAAACAGTGAACTAATCCATCAATTTCTCCCCATTTGTTTTTGACGTTTTCAAATATCTCTTTTATTTGAATTGGGTTTTGAACATCTAATGGTAAGAATAATGAAGGATTTAGATCTTTTGTAAGTTCTCTGACTTTAGATTCAAATTTGCCTTTATCATCTGGTAAATAGGTTATGCCCAATTCAGCCCCAGCCTTCGAAAGTTGCTGTGCTATTCCCCATGCGATGGATCGGTTATTGGCAATTCCAGTAACAAGAATTTTTTTGCCAGTTAAATTAAGTAGCATTTTATTTATTATTTATATAATTCTCCTATAAAGGGAGCACTTGTTAATATATTACCCAAAAATATACAATATTCTTCAACTATATTGTCAGCAATTAAGAATGGTCAAAACTAATTCTATGTTTATTGAGTTAGGCACTTCTCTGCCTAATTATGAAATGCTTAATGTTAATTTACCGGAAGCTCGATATTTTGATTTTTCAAAATTAGATGGGAGACATTTATTTATTATGTTTATTTGTGCACATTGTCCATTCGTTAAACATATTGAAAAACATATTGCTAAATTAGTTGATGATTTCGGAAATGTTATTCAAACTGTAGCAATTTCTAGTAATGATATAAAAACTCATCCAGGAGATTCTCCTGATAACTTAAAAAAACAAGCAGAAATAAATGGCTGGACTTTTCCATATTTATATGATGAAACTCAAGATTTTGCAAAAAGACTAAAGGCTGCTTGCACCCCTGATTTTTATCTTTTTGCTAATCAAGGAAACTCAGATTTCTCTCTTTTTTATCATGGACAATTAGATAATAGTAGGCCTTCTAATAATGTCCCTGTTACAGGCGTAGATCTAATCTCTGCAATAAAAGCAATGTCCGAAGAGAAAGTTTATCAAGATAAACAAATTCCATCATTAGGTTGTAATATAAAATGGACTCCTGGTAATGAACCTTATTGGTTTAAGTAAAGTAAAAAAGTATTTAACCCGCTAGAAAAACTTTAACGTTAATATAGTTGTTATGAGAATCCCTCCTTTCACATTAGATCGACAATATATAGAAATAGGTCCTGAGATAGAGAATGCCGTCTTAAAAATACTTAAAAGTGGTCAATTTATTGGAGGTGATGAAATTAAAAAATTTGAAGATTCTTTTGCCTCTTTGATTGGTGTCAATTATGTAATTGGTTGTAATAGTGGTACGGATGCATTAATTCTTGCTTTGAGAGCTCTTGATATTGGAGAAGGGGATGAAGTTATTACCTCTTCATTTAGTTTTTTTGCTACTGCTGAAGCAATAAGTATTGTTGGTGCTAAGCCAGTTTTTGTGGATATCAATCCAAATACTTTTTTATTAGATATTGACAAAATCGAGAGAAGTATAACTTCATATACTAAAGCTATTATGCCTGTTCATCTATTTGGTAATACTTTAAATATGACAAATTTAAAGTTAATTGCCGAAAAATATCGACTAAAAATTATAGAAGATTGTGCGCAAGCTACTTTTTCCATGTGGAAAGATAAAAAAGTTGGAAGTATAGGAGATATAGGTTGTTTTAGTTTTTTCCCTACAAAAAATTTAGGTGCTGCAGGAGATGGTGGTGCTGTAACAACTTCAAATGAATCTTTGGCTCGAAAAATTCGTGAATTAGCTATTCACGGCAGTCCCAGAAGGTATAGTCATACAAATATCGGATATAACAGTAGATTAGATGCAATACAAGCAGCTATTTTAAATGTAAAATTAAAATCTCTGAGGAAATGGATTGACGCGAGGAAAAAAGTAGCATCTAATTATCTTAGTTTAATTACACCAAATGACTTCTTATCGCTCCCACATACAAATAGTGAATTTTCATCACATTCATGGAATCAATTTGTATTGAGGTTTAAAAATAATCAATTTTCAATAAAAGAAAATCCTCAAAAACTTTTTGAGACTGATTATAACGAATATAAATCTTTAAGAAATTTTATGAAATATAATCTTTCAAAAAAAGATATAAATTCTATAATATATTATCCAATTCCTATACATTCTCAAAAAGCTTACCAAAACAGAAATTTTATAAGAGAAGAACTTTCAATAACAGAAAAAATATGCACTGAAGTTCTCAGTTTACCTATGTTTCCTGAAATTACTATTGAGGAACAAATGCACGTAGTAGATAATTTGAATACTACCTTAAATAAATATTTAGAAAATACTCAAATATCAGCGTAAAGCGATTTAAAAATTCTCTGTTGAACTTGATGATCCACAATCGGATCAGGATAATTTTTTTTCTCTAATTTTGATATGTTTCCACTTATTATTTCTGAATTATCAATTTGTGATAGTTCTGGAACCCAAAATTTTATATATCTGCACAAAGGATCAAATTTCTTAGTTTGGGTATGAGGGTTGAAAATTCTTAATGGCTTAGGGTCCATCCCACTACTTGCACTCCATTGCCATCCTCCATTATTAGCGGCAAGGTCTCCATCAACTAAAAGTTCCATAAATTTCTTCTCTCCCATTTGCCAATTACATATAAGATCTTTTACTAAAAATGAAGCCACAATCATTCTGCATCTATTATGCATCCAACCACTATGATTCAACTGTCTCATAGAAGCATCTATTATTGGTACACCAGTATCTCCTGAAGCCCAGCGATTGAACCATTCCTGATTATTTTGCCAATGAAAATTATCCCATTTTGTTCTATAAGGACCTTTTTCTAATTCTGGGAAATGAAATAAACAGTGTTGATAAAATTCTCTCCAAGCGAGTTCTTTTTGCCAAGTTTCTATAGATAGAATTTGTTGTGAATCTTTGTTTAATAAATTTAAATCTTGAGTTTCTTTCCATATCTTCCTGATACTTATGGTCCCAAATCTTAAAGAGGCACTAAGAAATGAAGTCCCATTCTCAGATGGGAAATCTCTTTTAGAATTGTATGTAGTTATTTTGCCTGATGAATAAAAACGTTCTAATAATTTTTCAGCAGCAACCTCTCCAGGTCTGCAGGGACATATCTTTTTACCTTGAAATTCATTTAATTTATGATCATCATTTAGGATTAAACTTGAATTTTTGATCAATTTATTTTCTTTTAGGCTATCTTTTAAGTCTTCTAATTTTATAAATTTGCTTTTCTCATTATATTTGGCAGAGAAATCAACCTCGTTTAATTTAGCTTTAACTTTTTTAAAGAAAGGCCCATAGACTGTATATGGAGTTTTGTTGCCAGTTGAAATATGAGATGGGTCTATTAATAAATGGTCCCAGCAATTAATTACCTCAATATTAGAGTTTTCAAAAATTGATTTAATTTTCAAATCTCTTGTAATTTCGTAGGGTTCAATCCCTCTATTGAAAAATATATATTTGGAATTGATCTTTTCTGCTATTAATGGAATTAAGCTTGTGGGCGAGCCTTTTAGAATAATTAATCTACTCCCAGCATTCTTCCATTTTTCAGATAATTCCTTTAAAGTTTCCAACAAAAACCAAGATCTGGATTTCGAGTCATAATCAAGTGAATAATTTTCATCAAAAATATAAATTGATGTAATGGCTTTTGAAAGGTTAAGAGCTCTTGTTAAAGCTTCATTATCATTAACTCTAAGATCTTTTCTATACCAAAAAAGGATTCGAGGGTTTTGCATTATATTTTTAAAAATTGTTTAGCTCTGAACCATGCGGTTACTGTTTTTGCATCCAAAGTTTCATTACCGCTTGCAATTAAATTATCTAACTCTTCGGGATGTAAATGTAAAACTTCAATATCTTCATCGAGGTCTCCCGCTGGTTGAACTTCTAGTTTGCTTAAATTCCTAGCTAAAAAAAGAAAAATTTCTTCATCTGCATATCCTGGTGCAGGGACCAAAATACCAAGTTCATCCCATTTTTCGGCTTTATATCCAGTCTCTTCCTGAATCTCTCTTTTTACTGATGTAAGAGGTGATTCTCCAATCTCTAATGTTCCAGCAGGAAATTCAATTAAATATCTTGATACAGCGAATCTATATTGTCTAAGAACTATAACTTTATTATTTTCAGTGATTGGGACTGCTAATGAGGCGCCAGGATGTTTTATTGCCCCATATTCTCCTTCATGTCCATTAGGTAATTCAATTCTATTAATTTCAAAGCTGAATTTTTTTGATTTTAATTCAGATATTTTTTCTTTAACGATCGATTTTTTTAGTGAGTTATTATTTTGCATATTTATGAAATAAATTTACCTTAACAGTTATTTTAGGTAATCGTATATCAATCAATTATCCATCTATTTATATTTAATTTTTCTATTTTTTGAATACTGCTCAGTATTTCTGCTAAAGGTGAAATTACAAAGTTTCTAAGTTTAAATCTTGGGTGAGGGAGAATTAATTCTTCATTATTAATATTTAAATTGTCCCACCATAAAAGGTCGACATCTAATGCTCTTGGAAGCCATCTCTCTTCTTCTGAGTCTTTATCTCTTCCAAATTCTTTTTCTAAATTTTTAAATTCTTGTAAAATTTCCATCGCTTTAGTATTTGATGCTGAGGGAAGTAAAGAACTTTTAACTAGTAATACACAATTGATATAATCAGGTTGAGATTTTTTAATCCCGACTGGACTGGTTTTATACAAAGAAGACCAATTAAAGATTTTCTTTAATTCATTGTCTTTTAATTTATCTTTTAGATTTTTAATAAGTAATTCGTAAATTATTTTTTCAATCTTAATTTTAGATTGAATTAATGAATCAATAGGTTTCCCAAATTTACTATCAATATTTGCTCCTAAAGATATACATAATCCTTCTTTGATATTAAGATTTGATAATTCCACTATAAAAAACAAATTTATTGGATAAATTCTATATCAGGTATTAAACATTGACTTTGGAACCCGAGGTAAAAGTTACAACAAATATAAAGGAACTAATGAGCAAGAGAGATTCATATAATTCTTTCCCATTGGCTGCTATAACTGGTCATAATTTGTTAAAGCTATCTCTTTTATTGGCAGCAGTTGATCCAAGCTTGGGTGGCGTTATAATTGCTGGCGGCAGAGGCACAGGTAAGTCAGTTTTAGCTCGAGGACTTCATGCATTAATCCCTCCTATTGAAGTACTTGATAGTGAGATGACTTTAAATA
>MDTA01077767.1_pt1 | contig 12547 bp, 6 predicted proteins | sample 811151 | NCBI WGS metagenome assembly MDTA01 (sample SAMN05326648, study PRJNA326480) | marine metagenome | isolation source: seawater | place: Indian Ocean: South | collected 2010
AAACTTATGGACTGATCGGTGTTAATAACTTGTGAGAAAGTTTCTTTTGTTTGAGAAATTTTTTTCTTGGTTTAGCGAGGATTCTTCTTCAAAAAGAATGAATCTCCTTTGTAACAAGCTTTAACTGGTCCCAATCATATATCCCTTGATTAATAAATATAAATTCCTGTGTTTTAATAATTTACGAGAAATTACGCAAGTCCTTGCTTCTTTGCTGAAGAGTTTCAGAAAAATTGCATCAATTTTCCGTAAAGTGTTTTCACTATGCACTTTTTGCGTACTCGAGCTAGGGTGTGAATAAATTTTTAATTTGAATGTCTCAAACTACCTCCACCCCTGAAACTTTTTGGAATTCCCTACGCGAACAGCTTTTGGAAGTTATCCCCGCGGATACTTTTCGAGTTTGGTTCGACAACATGCGGGTCGGTCGTCTGGATGAAGATGGATGTGAACTTATTACTCCGAATGAATTTTCCGCGATTTGGATCCGCGACAACTATCTGGATGTAATCAGGCAGGAAGCGGATCGTTTAGTGGGACATCCTTTTACGGTTGAATTGCTCGGTGATTTGGCAGATGAGGATGAAGATGATTTTAAAAACGACCGATTTCCCACAACTAAGGATAAAGGTCGCAAAAATACTTCCAGAGTAAACGGGCCCGCCCTGCAAGGTCGTTCACTGGGTATCAACCCCAAAAACACCTTTTCGAATTTCATTGTTGGAGGGGGAAGCGAACTTGCCCATGCGGCATGCGTGGCGGTTTCCAATGCACCAGCTCATGCTTACAATCCATTATTTCTTTACGGAGAGACCGGTTTGGGGAAGACTCATTTGATGCACGCGGTTGCCCATCAAGCCCTCAACCGCAATCCATCCTGTCGCATCACTTATGTTTCCTGTGAGAAATTCACCAATGAGTTCATACGGGCGATTCAGGAAAATTCCCTTACCAAATTCAGGTCTCGTTACCGCAGTGTGGATTACCTTTTAATCGACGATATTCAATTTTTGGCAGGCAAGGAACGGATTCAGGAGGAATTCTTTCATACCTTTAATGACATTTACGAATCCCAACGACAAATTTTCCTGACATCCGATCGACCCGCCGGAGAAATTGATAAGATTGAGAGCCGTTTGCTCTCTAGATTCCAATGGGGTTTGGTCACTGACATTCAGGCACCTGACTTGGAAACCCGTGTTGCCATTTTGGCACGTAAGGCAGAAGCCATGGGGATTTCCGTTGAGCCTGAAATCATTGAGTTCCTTGCCAAGAACATTTCCCGCAATGTGCGAAGAATGGAGGGGGCTTTGACCCGGGTAGCTGGGTACGTCGGACTGACCCGAAAAAAAGCCGATTTGGATACGGTTCAGCGATTGCTGCGTGACATTCTCAGGGAAGAAAACTTAAGTCGCATCACCATCGAGACGATTCAGAAAAAAGTGGTTGATTATTATCACCTCCGAATGGCTGACATGCTCTCTCGTCGTCGTCCCGCCAATATTGCCTTTCCCCGGCAAGTGGCGATGTATCTTTCAAGAATGCTCACCGAACATTCTCTGCAGGAAATTGGCAGTGCCTTTGGCGGAAGAGACCACGGTACGGTTATCCATGCCTGTAAGACCGTTGAAAATATGATGGACCAAGATACCTCTATCAAGCATTCGGTTGAATTTCTAAACGAGCAATTGTCGCAATCCATGGAATAAAGGAAGTCTTTACGACTTCGAACTTTTCCTACCTTGTCATTCGTTGAAAATTCCTTAGGAACTAAATATCTATGAATATTAGCGATTCCGAAACTCCCGAGGACTCCTCGGTTGAGCCCGAAAGCGTCCCGGTGACTTCACCATCAACAGAGCTCAATGATGAGCATAAGCGAGAGATTGCCCGATGGGTGTCAGAGGGAATGGGTTTATCCGATGTGCAAAAGAAAATTAATGCCGATTATGGATTCGTCATGACTTACATGGATGTTCGTTTTTTGGTCGATGATTTGGACCTTACCCTAGTTGACAAGGAAGAAGATAAACCTAACGAAAACAAAGATGTTGCAGATCAAACTCTCGATCCCGAGCAACCCTTGGATGCAGAGGGCGGAGTTTCAGTTGAAGTGGATCCGGTTACTCCTCCGGGTGCCATGGCTAGCGGTTCGGTTCATTTTTCGGATGGTCAGAAAAAACAATGGACCCTCGATCAGTTCGGTCGCTTGGCTTTGTCCGGAGGAGAGGAAGGATACAAACCCTCCGAGGAAGATGTGGCCGAATTTCAGAAGAAACTGGACGGTGCCCTGAGGGGCAAGGGTTTTTAGAAGTACTCATTGGCCTTAAATAGGAGGAGTGCCTGGATAAGGAAGCTTGGTCCTTTCCAACTCAACCAAACGGGAGTAGTCTCTTTTTTGATTCAGGCTTCCGGTTTCTTGAAGTTGCTTAGCCAGGAGGATGTTTTCCATTGTTCGGTTTAACCGAATCGCTTTCACTTCCTCTTTTTCCAGGATGAAGCGTTGCGATTCGAGGCCATCCGTCTTCCTTTGTTTCTGCTGAAATTTGTTCCATTCCTGATTGTGGTGCAACAGTTTGAGGAAAGCTTCCCGTTCGGGGCCCTTGAGAATCTTACCCACAATGGGATGGAAAGGGTTGTTCAACTCGGGGAAACGCTTCTTGATCCTGGATTTAATGCTCTCCTTGATCTTATTCGTTTCGGTGAGTGAATCCTTTTTCTTTTTGGACGCTTCCTCCTTTACTTTCTTTAAATCAGCCATCTTTTGCTTGAGTTCAGAAAAAGCATTCGTACCGTTCAAATCCAGGCTTTGTGAAAGTTCTCTGAGAATTGCTCCTTCCTCCGGTTCGGCCATATTCATGAGTTCTTCCATGGAAATTTTCGATTCCGAGGGGTTTTTGAGAATTTTTCCCAACCAACCCTCCTTGCTCTGAATTTTTTCATTAAACTGGCTTAATTTGGAAGACACATCTTTTTTTTCTGCTGGCTTCTTTTCACCATACCCGGGATAAAATTCGGTGCGCAACCAGATTTCCGAAGTCTTAACGGGTAAGTCAATGGTATCCGAATGGATGATAACATAGGCGTGAGCTTCGCTCATTGAAGTTTGTCCATCTCCATCGTAATCTGGTTTTTGAACCGTCTTCCCGGTACGGGTGGTTCCGCATAACGCTTCCCAAAATTGGGTGCTGTATTCACGGTAATCACTTTCTCTGACATCCGGGGTACATCCTGCCGCAACGCGGTTGTGGGTGGTGGCAAAAAAACCAGCCCTGGGTTTTTCCGAGAGCCCTTTTTTATGAGAGCCGTCCTTAAACATAACCTGTGCAAAGCCACCGCTGTAACATTGAACCATCACGAAAATGCATGCCTGATCGCTTGGTAAGACTTCCAGTTTTTCGGCCATATTCTCCATCTTAAGATGTACATTGTTCCAGAGATAGGCGGTTGTGTTGTGAGGTTTTTCCTTATTTCCCTTACCACCATGTCCGGTGAAGTAAATGAGATTGATTGCCTTTTCCTGAGATTTTTTCCGTTCATTGATCCATCGATCAAGCGAGGCTAGGGAAGAGGCACCATCATTGGGTAAGTCATTGCTACGATATTGGTAGTTTAACCCGTTTTTTCTGCCAATGATCTCAGCGAGTCCTCGGTTAACCAGCGGAATTCTGAAATCAGGATCGAAAAATTGCAGATCCCGGTCGGGGGCGTTACCGTCTGCGAAATAAAGACTCGCCTTAGCTTGATGCAGACCGAGTGCGGGACGTATCCTCATAAAATACTTCACATTACTTTCAAGGGAGAATTGATTGCCAGATGGCGAATAACCGCCTCCAAATATGAGAAGATTAAACGGAGAATTGGAGAAATCCTCTGGGATTAAAGAGGTGGATTTTTCTGTAACCAAATTTTCTTGATTTGCACCCACCGGAAGGAAAGGGTCGACCTGATAATCCTGGAATGCCGGGGGCGTTTCTTCTTCAATGGGCTCTTCCGGACAAGCAAACAGTATGTTGTTGAGGAAAACCAAGAGCACCAGCCAAAGGGACGAAATTTTCATTCCTACATCCCAAAGCGAAAGCCTTCCAAACGCAATAAACTTAAGGGCTTTTGATGGTTTTCTTTTAAAAAGCAAGCTATTGATCAACGATCCGATGGATGCCTCCCCGCAAAGCTCCTGCTTCCACTGCCCCAAAGTTTGCCCGAAAGGCTTCGTCCAGAGGTCTACTGTTGGGCATGGAGAGCCAAACGCGCAGAAGATGTCTTCTTTTCTGAGGATCCTGAAAATCCTCGAAACCAGTTCTGCGGTGCAAAGTTGTCCAGTTGTTGAGCAAAAGCAGATCGCCCGTCTTGAGCGTAAAACGAGTTTGCAATTTTTCTCTTTCGCAGACCTCGTCCAAATAATCGATCGCCTCCTTTTGTTGCGGGGTAAGATCGGGGCAGTTCGGGTCCGCATCCGCCCGGTCAATGAGCACCCGCAGGTAGGAGCAGGCAAAAAGGGAATCTTTCCAGGAAAAAATTGGTTGCATGCAAAAGGGGGAGGGGTTTGCACGGTCAATTACATGTCGCTTGAACGGGTAGGGTTTTATCAAGGTAGCGTGCAGATCCGGACGTTTCTTACGGATAATCGCTTCCACAGTTGTGCTTGGTACGATTTGGTTTTCACCTCCTTTTTTTGCGGGATTGAGGCAAAGAAAGGCAATAACATCGCATCGGTCGGTATGAAAACTAAGCCTACGATTTGTATTGGGTCCACGGGTTCTGGGATCTTCCTTACCATAGGACTCATTGCGTATACTCAGAACAAGATCTCCGTTTGAACTTTGAGACAAAGGGGTACCCAGTTGTTGGCAAAAGTCCAAAAACCAACGAGAGCTTTGCTCGAAGTCGAAAATAGCCAATGATTTAGGAGCGGAAAGCCTTACCATACCGGAACCATTTTCCAATTCATCGGCAAGTTTCTGGTGGTCGGGTTTCCAAAGTCCTGTCATTGAGTTTTCGTTCGCACCTTGCAATTTTGTGAGCTAAAGATGAATGATAGTCTTTCAATGAGTAACTCTACAACCCTTTCTTTTCTCTTTTTTGGTTTACTGGGCTTTTTTCCCTTATCTGCGAAACCAAGTTCTATCCAAATAGAGAATCCGAGCTGGAGGGCTCAATCATTTTCGATGCTTTTGGATGGGCAAGTCTTAGAATTTAAAAAGGTTCATTCCTCGGTTTTGCGTCAGGGTGCTTTTTCGTGGTCTGGGCAGTTTGCAGGAGATGGGACTTCCTCTCTATCCTTAGTCCGGGTCGAAGGTCATTATCACGGCACCCTGCTTTGGGAGGGTGTGACCTACTCGTTCAACGGGTTGGGTCCGAAGCTGCAACTTTCCGAGGCAGGACCTTCCTTACCTTGTGGGGGATGTAAGGTGAGTTCTTCCCTTCCGCCTGATCCAAGGAGGGCCGGACAAGTTGCCCGAACTTGGAGAACAGGTGATGCCAACCTGATCGATTTGTTGGTGGTTTATCCTGATGAGGTTCTAAACGAAGCCGGCGGTGAATCCGCCTTGTCGGCAGCGATTTTGGGTGCGGTTGCGGATGCCAACCTGTGTTATCGAAACAGTGGTCTGGATCTGCGTCTACGCTTGGTTCACCACGCCGAAACAAATTATGATCCCAGCGGAGTCTTGAACACTGACCTTGAAAGAATCAAGGAAACCGCAGATAATTACATGGATGAGGTGCATGGTCTTCGCGACCAATACGGAGCCGATCTGGTCGCTTTACTGACCACACCGAGCGATACCGGGGGCTTGGCCAACACCATGAGTTCTCCAAGTCTCAATTTTGAGGATTCTGGATTCAGTGTAAGTGTGTGGGATCAGATCGGTGCACCCAGTTATACCTTGGCCCATGAGGTGGGACACAATATGGGGTGTTTGCATAACCGGGAAGATGACGAAACCGCCGATGGCGGACAGGATTACGATTTGTTTGCCTTTAGCTTCGGCAAAAGGTGGCAGGATGAGAATTCCGGTTACCGCACCATCATGTCCTACGATAACGAAGCTGAAAACTTCCCCACTAAGATACCCTATTTTTCCAATCCTGAGGTTTCTTACCTTGGGGTGACCACTGGAAATGTAGGTACCGAGAACAACGCCAAGGTCTTATCCATAACCGCCCCGTATGTTTCGAATTTCAGGCAGGCCAAGATTCAGGCGATCGAACCGAGTGTCTACAGTTTGGATTTGGCCGAAGCAAACTCTTCTTCTTTTGGGGTGAGATTGGCGATGGAACCCGCGGCCCCGATTCAGGTTGCGGTAAACCTATCTGGAGATTCTGATTTTCAAATCATTGGTTCGTCTTTAATGAATTTCGACGCTTCGAATTGGAATTTGAGGCAACCTGTTGCCGTATATGCCGGTTCGGATGGGGATGATGAAAATGGAACAGCTACCCTTTCCTTGAGCTCCGAAGGTATTACCACGGTCACGGTGAACCTTGCTGAAGCAGACCGAAACAGCTATGTGGACTCCTCTTATTTTAGTTTTGGAGGCATTGTAACCAACGAACTTGGCGTAGGCCTGGAGGGGGTGGAGGTCACTTTTTCAGATGGGCAGACCAGTGTTTTCACTGACGCGAATGGTGTGTTTGTGGGCATTCTGCCCAGTGGGTGGACTGGAACTGCAAGTCTTTCCAAGAGTGGTTATGAATTCACTCCTGCAAATGTCAGTGTCTCCAGCCTGTCTGCTCATTCTCTTTCCCATTCCTTCAGCAGTTCGAGGTCAATGATTCTGTATGTTGACCAAGATGCGGTCGGGCAGGGAGATGGAACCAGTTGGGTAAACGCATACACGGATCTTGGCAAGGCCTTGCAATCGGAAGTTGATTTTCAGGAAGTCTGGGTTGCAGAAGGAACCTACCTTCCTGGCGAGGTGCGTACTGATACTTTCATTCTGCCTCCAAATATTAAGGTTTATGGGGGGTTCTCGGGGAATGAGACTGCACGCAGTCAGAGGGATTCAAGCACTTACTTTTCGATTCTTTCGGGGGACCTGGGGGATGCGAATGTTTACACCGACAACGCCTATCATGTGGTCTCTCCTGCCGAAGGCTCAACCTTGGATGGGTTTGTTTTGCAGGATGGGTATGCCAGCAAGAACATAACCGGAGACGACCGGGGAAAAGGAGCCGCTCTCTGGGCGGACGGAATCGCGTTCACGATTTCCAATTGCACCTTCCAGTCAAACCGTTCCTTTCAGGGAGGCTCGGCTGTCTACTTGAAGGATACCAACGCCACATTCCTACATTGCGTTTTTTCTAATAACTTCACGGATTCGACTGGTAGTGGGGGGGCAGTGTACCTGGAGGATTCCGATGCCTCCTTCGAATCCTGTTCCTTTGTTCAAAATCAGGCCCATTACTATGGCGGTGCGATTCGTTCAGATTCCAGTGTCTTGGATCTTCACCTGTGCACCTTTACTTCCAACCGAAGTGTGAGTTCCAATGGTGGGGGAGCCCTTTACATGTTGGGAGGAACTTTCAATGTTCGTTTATCCGCTTTCACGAGCAATTCCGCTAGCTACGACGGTGGAGCGGTCTTAGCCGACGAAGCATCAGGATCCTTTGCGGATTCGAATTTTTCGGGTAACCTGAATACGGAGTTCAATGGTGGGGGAGCTTTGCACTTTAGGGATACCAACGCGTCTCTTTCTAGTTGCCGTTTTGAGGAGAACCTGACTTATGCAGAGAATTATGGAGGGGCGATCAAATTTTCGAATTCCCAGTCCTCGGTTTCCTCCTGTGCCTTTGTTTCCAACCGCAGCCTGAACAACTCGGCGGGGGCCTTATATGGAGACGGAACTTCAATCCTTTCCGTATCTGACAGTAATTTTACCGACAACCAGGCAAGCCATGGGGGAGCTATCTATATTAATTCCGGAGGAGTCTGCTCGATGTCGGGAAACCGTTTTGTGAAAAACTCGGCAAATGATGGAGGTGCGGTCTATCTTAGCAAGTTCGCGACCTCCAAAATAACTGAAAACGATTTTATTGAAAATAACTCAAATCAATTCGGTGGAGCGCTTTTTCTGAACGATGGTTCATTGGAAATCGAGGGCGGTACTTTTTACCGAAATTCGTCCAATTTTGGAGGAGCGGTGTCGGTTCACAATTCCAGCCTCATTACCTTTGACGGGGTTAAGGGTTTAGGAAATGAGGCCAATAAAACAACTTCTGGAATGGGTGGCTTTCTTTACCAAAACTCTGATTCCCTAAGGGCTGACTTTATTAACTGTGTGCTTTCGGGAAACCGTGCAAAAGATTATGGAGGGGTTGTCAAGCAAAGTGGCAACTTGACCTTCACGAATTGTACGGTTGTGGGCAATATTTCGGAAACTTTGGGAGGCGTGGTGATTTTATTTGATGGGGATGTTCTCACTTTGGAAAATTCCATCCTGTGGCAAAACCAAGCTTCGGTTGACGGAAATGATATAGCGGTTAATACAGGCACCGCCTCGGCTCATTACAGCCTCTACGATCCCAGCCAATCCTATGGATCGATCAGCGGAACCTCCAATTTGAGTGATTCTCCGATGTTCGTGGACATCGATGGTTCGGATGGTATCGGGGGTACATTGGACGATGATTTACAACTTCAAGCGGGCAGTCCGGGTATCAATCAGGGGTCGACCTCCTTCTCCAATTACAGTGCCACGGATCTTCTCAACCAGGGACGTTCCGGGTTGCCTGATTTGGGTGCCTATGAATACTGGGCGGATTCTCCTCCCACAATCACCTCTTCTTCCACCGTTTCGGCTGAGGAAAACCAAACTTCGGCCCTCATCGTATCCGCGACCGATGCGGAAAGTTCCCCCTTGACCTTTGAGATCTCCGGAGGAAGCGATCAGGCTCTTTTTACAATCGACTCCCAAAGCGGTCAGGTCCTTTTTCTATCTCTGCCTGACTTCGAATCTCCCGGGGATGCCAATGCGGATAACCTGTATGAATTTGAAGTCTCAGTTTCGGATGGAACCAGTTCCACTCAACAAAGTATCTCGCTCACGGTCACCGATTTTGCGGAGAGTCCGCAGATCGACGGTGATCTTTCGGTTGTAAGTTTGTCCTTAGCAGAAGACGGTTCCACCACTTACGATTTCAATGCCACGGATCCGGATTCAGGTAGCTCGCTGACTTGGACCCTTTCGGTAAACCCCTCTAATGGATCGGCCACCATCGATCCAAGCTCGGGTATATTAACATATATTCCATCAACAAATTTTTTCGGGTCGGATACACTTACAGTGAGTGTTACTGATGGAGCTTTCACCGTTTCGAAAGAGGTGAATTTGTCGGTAATCGCGGAGAATGATACTCCGGTTTTCTCCTCGGGACCGACTTTTTCCGTGAAGGAGGGAAACTCCATCGTGACCACCTTGAGTGCATCGGATGCGGATGGAGATGTCTATCAGTTCATGATCTCGGGGGGCACAGATGAAGCCAAATTCTCACTCGGTGCTTCCAGTGGTGAGCTTAGTTTTATGGAGCCTCCATCCTTTGCGAATCCCAGTGATCATGACAGTGATAACCAATACCATCTGATGATCTCGGTTTCGGATGGCCCGACCTTTTCGACTCAGGGAATCGTGATCAGCGTGCTTGAGGTGGAAGGTTCTGATCAGAACCAGACAACAGGCACCTCTGGGCAAACCGAGGATTCCAAAGTAAGCGGGGATAGCGGTTTGGTGGAACTCGCGAGCGACCTCGGATCGGGCTGGAAACAATCCACTTGGTTCGGATCGTTTTATGCCGATTCCCATCCTTGGTTGTATCATGTCAATCTCGGTTGGATTTATCTTTCGGAAAGCGGAGTCAATACATGGATCTACGAGGAAACACTAGGTTGGTTGTGGACTGACTCCGTTACTTATCCTTTTTTGTATCAATTCGTTGAGGATAGCGGAAACTGGTTGTATCTTGACACCTTATCGGACCGTGGGCGGATTTACGATTACGGCACCCCATCCTGGTCCAATTTGCGTTGAACATATCAGTTGAGTCTGGAAATAGCCTGTTCTCTTATACTGCGGCCCTGAGCAAGAATAATAGATAGGGGCTTAGTTCAAATTGGGGATAGTTTGGTCTTGGATTCTCGTGCCCCGGTCATAAAAGTGGAAATCGAGAAAGGGCAGGACATATTTGCGTGTGTAGGATGCGTCCAAGTGATGCCCACCACCCTGAACGGTTATCAGGGAACTGCTCACTTCCTTGGTGAGTAGGGATTCGTGAAGGATTTCCGATTGGTGGAAAGGCACTAACTGGTCATGGGTTCCGTGAAAATGGAGAAATGGCGGGTCATCGGCGCTTACATGAGTGAGGGGTGAGGCTTGCCGGGCTTTTGCCTTAGCTTTCTGAATGGGAGCACCAATAAGTTTACTTTCCGGAGAGTAGGGAGCGTTGTGAATGATCTTGCTGGGTTGGTCATCCATCTGCAAAAGAGCACTGGGTCCGTAGCCGTTGATGACCGCCTGAACGCGAGAGGATCTCCGGGTGTGTTTTCCAAGTTCACCTTCGAGCTCGCTCAATCCTCCACTGGTTCCAAGCATCGAGGCGAGGTGACCGCCGGCGGATGTTCCCCAAACCGCAATCTTGTCCGGATGAATCCCAAATTTTTCGGATCGGGCCCGCAACCAGCGGACCGCTGCTTTGCAATCATGGATTTGAGCAGGCCATTGGGCCTCTTCGCTGAGCCTGTATCCAATGGTGGCACCAAGGTAGCGACCGGTCGAAACCAGTGCCGGAATTCGGTTGGGTGCATGGCCGCTTTTTTTGTCTCCGCCTCGCCAGCCCCCTCCGTGGATCCAAATGATCAGAGGGAGAGGTTCGTCGTCTTCAAGTTTATCCGGTATAAAAAGATCAAGGGTTTGCCGGGGGTTTTCCCCGCCTAAATAATTGAGATTATATTTTACCGAAAAGGGATGCTCTTGAGGCTGTGCCTGAGCGAATACAGATAGAAGAAATAGAGACAGCCCGGCAAGAGCTTGTGGTTTTTGGATTCTCAAGGACCTTTCTTCCCATTCATTGTCCGCCCAGTTTGGTGGCTTCGTTAAGAACCTTCATAAAGAGTTGAAAATCGAATTTTTCAACTTGAGTGTTTTTGACTTCGGGCCATTCGGGCAAGGTTTTGAGGGAAGCTTCCTCCCCTAAATCAATATTTTTCACTGCAAATCCACCGAAAGTCACAGTCGAAAGATCTCCACTCAGATCAAAGGAGAGCTCGGCTTCGGAAGGTTTTGCAGTATGCGGATTAAGGGATCGAATCGGATAAGACGTTCCAGAGTTTATGGCTTTGCCCGCAAGCAACCAGATTGGTTTTCTGGAGAGGAGGTACTCGAGCATCACTTCGCGACCCTTGGGCGTGCCCAAGTAGGGGTTATCGATGAGTTTTTCTGCCTCTTCAATCAGTTTTGCAAAGGATGAGGAGGAGGCGAAATTCAGATTAAAGGCGTAATTAAATATTCCAGATGTGACATCCCGGGTAATTTCAAAGGTCGGAATGGGTAAAGCCCCCGGACTTTCGAAAGAAAAAATCTCCTGTGCCAGAGGAAGGAGTAAGAGAGATTCCTCCGGTGAGGTCCGGTAGCCGAGGTAGATCTCCTCGTCTTGGTAAAGTTGAATTTCAAGGGTTTGCCTGAGTTTGGATATTCTTAATAATACCCGAAAATTGACTGGTTTCGGATTGCCAGACTCATTGGTCCATACGACTTCCATTTGCAGGGCCTCTCCTCCGCGATCGAGCTTATCCATTGCTTTACCCAGGGATTCGAGTAAGCTGGCTTTTCGGTTTTCCAAAAATTCAAGACCATTGGCGAAGGATCCAGCAGTTTGCTGCCAACCAACCTTGGCATCTCCAGCTGTTTTTTTGAGAGTGTCAATCGCGTCTTCGCTTCGTTCGTCGAAATGCTGAGACAAAGCAAGAAAAGTCTGAAATTGGGCTTCATTTTGCATTTTCTCGGGTAGTGCTTGGATTAAGGCCAACGCTTCGTCCGGACGGGGAGACTGGGAAAAGAGGGCGTTGATAATTGAGAACCTCAGAACTTCGGGCGAACGGGCCTCTTTTTCGGATAATTGAGCAAGGTAGTAATTGATGCAGAAACGGGCATCCGATCCGGAGAGGGTTGCTAATCGCTTGAGTTTTTCAAGAGGTTGCCCGGGGTCCAGCACAACACTGATGACTTTGTTCAAAACCTTGTTCCCTTTTCGCAACTCTTCTAATGCCTTGGAGGTGCTCGATTGGATCTCTTCGACTTCTGCCTTTTGGGCAAGGAGGTAGGTTTGCAAACGAAGGGAACTGTCCTGCAAGAGTTCCGGACCCTGAGAGCGGGCGATGAAAAGGATCGACCGGCAAAAGGCGATGGCAAAGGCTTTGTTTCCGAGGTCTCCGTTTTGGGCTTTTGCCTTGAGAAGTTCGATCAACCTTGGTGAGCCCCGGTCGAAGGAACTTATGAAGTGAAGCGCGGGAAGGCTTTTCGGGTAAGTGAAGAGCAAAAGACTGCTGGCATGA
>MDTA01157795.1_pt1 | contig 12547 bp, 8 predicted proteins | sample 811151 | NCBI WGS metagenome assembly MDTA01 (sample SAMN05326648, study PRJNA326480) | marine metagenome | isolation source: seawater | place: Indian Ocean: South | collected 2010
AAGCTCGGCCACTACTTGGTTACCATCTTCTAATGGTAATACTTGAAGTAATATTCTAGTTTTGGGATTCATGGTAGTTTCTTCCAACTGTGAAGGATTCATTTCCCCAAGGCCTTTATATCTTTGTAGAGAAAAACTAGATTTAGACATATCAATGAGTTTATCTAGACAGCTAAATAGCGATAGTCCTGTATCTTTACTCTCATCAGACTTACTTATAGAGAAAGAATCGTCCGCATAATTTGATAATCCAAGGTTTACAAGATCTGAGTAGTGTTCAGTGCCGAAAAAATGTTTTGTTAGTGGTGCTAGCTCAGAAGAGGTGCCATTGTATTCTTTGGAAATTGTTATTATTGGATCCGTTGATGAGTCGTGTACAGGCTTCAAGCTAAATGATAGGTTTACAGGCGTATTTTTATCAAGAAAGATTTCAAAATCCTTACACCACGTGTTGAGTTTATTTTTAGCCTTGAAGTCATTCTGAGATAAAGATTTAAAAAATGCTAAATTCTTAAGAAAAACTCTATCTCGTTTTGATGAAAACTTAAGAAGTATATCGTTCATCGATTCATGGGATTTAAGCAGAGTTAACAAGTCGTCTTTAGAAAGTTGCTTGTTATCATATGTAACTTGAAAAGTTGAACAAATATCATTATGAATGAAACTGTTTAAATCTCCATCATCCCCACAGTAGCGTTCACTCTTACCTTTTTTAATTTTATAGAGTGGTGGTTGTGCTATGAAAACATGACCTTTATCGATTAATGGTTTCATTTTTGTTTGAAAAAGAGTTAACAGCAGAGTTCTAATATGAGCACCATCTACATCTGCATCTGTCATAATAATAATTTTATGGTATCGAAGATTTTTAATAGAGTGATTCTCATCTTCAACGCAATCATCACCAAAGCCACATCCTAAAGCGGTTATCAATGTTGCAATTTCTGCAGAAGATAGAATCTTATGATCTTGTGCTCTTTGTGTGTTTAGAATTTTGCCTTTGAGTGGAAGAATCGCTTGCGTTTTCCTTTCTCTAGCTTGCTTTGCTGATCCACCAGCAGAATCCCCCTCTACTATAAATAACTCACTTTTAGAAGGGTCTTTCTCCTGACAATCAGCAAGTTTTCCTGGTAAATTACCAATGCTCAAAGGGTCCTTTCTTCTTATTAACTCTTTAGCCTTTCTTGCCTCCTCTCGAGCCTTTGCGGCTTGATAAACCTTGGATACAATAGCCTTAAGTTCTTTCGGATGTTCCTCTAAGAATTCATTAAGTTTTTTATTGACTAGAGATTCAACCAAACCCTTTACTTCGGATGACACTAACTTATCTTTAGTTTGGGATGAAAATTTAGGGTCAGACATTTTAACTGATATTATTGCAGCTAGACCTTCTCTAGTATCTTCACCGGTTATCTCAATTTTATCTTTAGCATATTGCGGTTGTTTAACTAATATTGAGTTGATTGTTTTTGTGAGTGATGCCCTAAAGCCTGCTAAATGTGTGCCCCCGTCTTTTTGGGGAATGTTGTTAGTAAAACACAATATATCCTCTTGATATGAATTTGTCCAAAGTAATGCCAGTTCAATAGTTGTATCCTTTTTAGAATCTGAAACATAAATTATTTCATCGTGTATGAGAGATTTCTTCTTAGTAATTTCTCTTATGTACTCGTTTATACCACCATCATATTTAAAACTGTCTTCAGTTCGTTTTAACTCATCAATCAAGTTGATGGTTATTCCGGAGTTCAGGAAGGCTAGCTCTTTGAGTCGTCTCCTTAATAACTCAGAATTAAAATTAGTTAAGCTAAAATATTTTTTACTTGGTTTAAATGTGATTTTTGTGCCGGTTTTATCAGTATTGCCTGATTTTGATAGTTTGTTGACAGGGCGGCTGTCCTTGTAATCTTGGTTGTAGATATCCCCATTCTTGTAGATTGTTAGCTCTAAGCTTTCTGATAACGCGTTCACCACAGATACTCCCACTCCGTGGAGTCCACCAGAAACCTTATATGAATTATCATCAAATTTGCCTCCTGCATGTAATACTGTCAATATTACCTCTGCTGCAGACTTTTTCTCCTCTGGGTGTTCATCAACAGGTATGCCCCTTCCATTGTCAATAACGGTCACTGATTGGTCTTCATGAATCGTAACCTCTATGGTGTCGCAGAAGCCAGCAAGCGCCTCATCAATTGAGTTATCTAAAACCTCAAACACCATCTGGTGAAGACCGCTTCCGTCATCTGTATCACCTATGTACATACCAGGCCTTTTTTGGACTGCCTCTAGCCCCTTAAGAACTTTTATGTTTGATGAATCATAAGTGTTATTACTCACAAGTTGCCTCTATTAATTTATTTCTCAATGATCTCCCCATTGTTGAGTTCATAAAATGTACCTCGTGGTTTAGTTTTAAGAGCCAACAGCCTTTCTTCCAATGAATCGGGTGCTGTTAGAAAACATTGTTGGCCAGAATCATTAAGTAATTTTATCACAACCTCTAGGTTTTTATTATCTATTCCAAAAAATAAGTCATCTATCAACATAATAGGCATGTGGTTGTGTTCCACGTGAAACACTCTTGCTTGTGCCAAACACAAACAGAAGTTTAATATAACTTGAGTTGACATAGAGCCAATTTCTTTAATGTGTCCTGAGCTTGTCATGGTGAGAAAATCTGCTCTGTGTGGGCCTTTGCTTGTATAACCTATCGCCAAGTCTTTTTTTTGGTTAGCAAGTAATTCATCATGTAGTTCGCCTGTCCAACCCTTCGAATAGGTAAGTTGAGCAGACGAAATATCATCGTATAAATACTCATCTAAACCGGCAGTATTATTAAGCAGATCTTCGAATTGGGGGATGAGCTGTTTGAAGTATGATTCTCTCATTAAACTTACCTTCATAGATACATCAACAAATTTGTCTGTCCAAACATCTAGCTGACTTAGGTCGTTTTTTTTTAGAACTTTATTACGTGTTTGAAGTATAGTGGCAAATGATTTAAGTAAATCACTATATGAAGGTTCCACGTGAAACACTCCCCAATCTATCAAGGATCGACGTGCATCAGAGTTTTGATTAAAGATATTCTGATTACCAAAATTAAGAATTTGTGTTGGCAGAAAACGCATTGACTGACTTACGGAGGTTAATTTGTCATTATAATGTAATTTTTTAGGCGAATTTAACATCTTTTGAAAGACAATGAGACTATTTAGCTCCTTTTCGCAGAATTTAATGGATATTTTAAAGCCATTACTGTTGTAATTGGCAAGTTTGTCTAAATCTGATGATTTGAAAGATTTTGATGCTGATGCAAGATATATGGATTCAAGTATTGTTGTTTTTCCAGCATTATTAGGGCCAATAATAAAATTTAAGGATTTTACTGGCCTTAGTGATAAAAGCTTTATAGATCTAAGCTCTGATATGCCTATGTGTGTTAAAAACAAATTACACTCGCATAGGCATAATTATATATTTGCTAGTTGGTGAGTTATCATCAGACGTAAGCAGGCAGCCTGAGTCTTGTGTATCAAACCTGAGCATAACACTTTCGGTGTCAATTACATCAATAACCTCAAGGAGATATGCCAAGTTAAAACCGACTTCCATCGGGTCGCCGTTATACGTGCAATCTATGTTATCCTCTCCTTTTTCCTGCTGTGGGTTAGTTGTTGAGAGATCAAGAGATGTAGCACTCAGAGATAATTTAACACCTTTATACTGCTCGCTGGAAAGTATGGACATCCTATTTAGCGCTGATTTGAAATTATTTTTATTTAAAGTCAACACGTTAGGTAGATTTTCAGGGAAAACTTTACGAAAGTCTGGGTATTTACCTTCTATTAACTTGCTTTTTACCACATAGTTCTTTGTTTTAGCTGTTATATTCTGTGAATTTATTCCAATTGTTATTAAATTATCTTTATTGTCGTTATCTGTAGCTAAGATCCTTTTAAGTTCAGCTATACATTTTCTAGGCACAATGCAAGTATTAATGTTGCTGAGCTCACCAATTTTAGCCTCAGATAAAGCCAGTCTGTGCCCGTCTGTTGCTACTGCAATCAATGAATCTTCGGAGCTTTCCAGATATAAACCATTAAGGAAGTGACGGGCGTCCTGATACCCCATAGAAAAACTAGTTTTATTAACTAGCTCCGTAAATTTATGTGCGTTAATTTCAATTTCCTCGGTTTCGCCAGGGTTGGATATCGGAAAATCGGATGAAGGTAATGTTGCTACCTTAAATTTGCTTTTTCCTCCTTTTATAATCACTGAGCTCTCTTTAAATTCCAATGAGGTTTCTTCTGATTCTAATGACTTAAGGATGTCTGCAAATTTTCTAGATGGGATTGTTGAAGTCACTTCACCCTCTACGTCAACATCACACGAGTAACAAACCTCAACCTCTAAATCGCTAGCTAATAAAGTAAGTTTATTGTCTTTTATCTTAAACAATGTGTTTCCCAGAATAGGCAATGTTTGTTTAGTGTCAGACACACTAGATATGTTCTTCATTGGATCTTCGAGAGTCTTCGTGGGTAATATTATAATCATATATAAATTATATATTATTTTTATTATTATATTTCTAAAATTTAATCTGTTTGCCTGTGCCCTCTCGGCTTACCTGTTAATCAGTGTTGGTTAAACCTTTGCTATACTGGCCCTAAGCTGTGGTACAGCTGTTGATAACTTTCAGATTGAATATTATTAACAGTTTATTCTACTAGTTATGCAGAGTGTGCACTATGTTCTGATAGTCCTGGTCTACAGAAGAAGACTTTTTCCTTAATGCTTTTATTTTCTTGCAAGCATGAAGAACTGTTGTGTGGTCTCTCCCACCAAAAGCATCTCCAATGCTAGGAAGACTGTGACTGGTTATGTCTTTACTAATCGCCATGGCTACATGTCTCGGTAACGTTACGCTTTTATCTCTTTTAGCAGATAGTATATCTGCCACTCTTATTTTGTAGTAATTAGCGACAGTTTTTTGAATGTTTTCAATTGTAATAAGTCTATCGTGTAGTGATATTAAGTCTTTGAGCGTTTCTTTTGCGAATTCGATTGTTATAGGCTCTTTCTTAAAGCCAGCCGTTGCTATGAGTCTTCTCAGGCTCCCTTCAAGTTCTCTAACATTTGAGTATACATTTTTTGCTAGGAAGTATGCTACTTCATCGTTTATGGATTCCCCGACTAGTTCCGCTTTTTTATGTAATATGGCCATTCTAGTCTCCAGGTCTGGCGGATCTATCATTACATTCATGCCCCAAACAAGCCTAGATTTTAACCTTTCCTCTAAGCCTGATATCTCTTTTGGGTATTTATCTGATGTGAGTACCACCTGCTTCTTATATTCAAAAAGCGAGTTAAAAGTGTGGAAGAACTCCTCTTGCGATCTTTCTTTATTTGCAAAAAACTGAATGTCGTCTATAAGGAGAGCATCTACTGATCTATAGTGGTCTTTAAATTGTTCAATTTTACCTCTCCTCAAGGCTGTGACCATTGATTGAACAAATTTTTCTGAGTGTAGATAGACAACATTCTTTTCTGGGTCATTTCTCAGGATTTGGTTTCCTATAGAATGGAGGAGATGTGTTTTGCCTAATCCTACTCCACCATATATGTACAGAGGGTTATATTGACCGAGCTCATTAACAACCGAAGAGCATGCTGCTTTCGCTAGTTGGTTTGATTTTCCTTCAACAAAGTTATCAAATCTCAGTTCAGTGTTTAGGTAGCTTTTGGCTTTAGTTTTTGCTTTTTTATTAAACGAAACATTTTCAATTGTCCTTTCTGGTAGAGACAGTAAAACCTCAGAGATTTGATTTTCACTCTTGTTGAAGACCGTTTCTTTAATCAAAAGCAAGTACTGATTCTGAATCTCGTCCTTTATAAACTTATTTGGAGCAACAACCTTAAGGGTGTTGCTAATCTGCTTCACTTCTAATGGGTGAAACCAGGTTTTCATCTGTTTTTCTGACAGGACGTCATTAAATGCTGCTAAGCATTGCGTCCAAAGCGTTATTTCATTCATTTCTTACTTGGAAAATTACTATTTTTATTATTCTTGCTTACTTGAGTACTAAATATTATCTCATAAAATTAATTAAATAATATATTGACAAAGAAATTTATAATTAGCAGTATACTGTTTGGGAAGATCTATTATGAAAAGAACATTTCAACCAAGTAACCTCAAGCGTAAAAGAAAGCACGGATTTCGTGCACGCATGAGTACATCTGCTGGACGAGCAATATTGAGTGCTCGTCGCTCTAAAAGAAGAGCTGTGCTCTGTGCGTAGCATTTGTATAAATTGCCTCATCTTATACGACTAACCAATAACCTCTTATCATCTTGCAAGCGAAGACCAGATGTTGCGACTAACTATATTAATATTTATATCGCGAATAACAATCTTGCTCATGCTAGGTTGGGGATTAAGATATTTAAAAGTGCGATAGGGCTGGCGGTTGTTAGAAATATGGTCAGAAGACGGATTTTTGCCCACTTTTGTGAAGTGACGAATATCAAATCAATCGATATAATTCTCATTATTTCAAAAAAAATCTATTCAAAAAAAAATGAAATAAGTGATATTCTTATGCAAGAATGGAAACAATCACTAAAATCTTCGAAAAAGTTCTACTAACTGCTATCTGGGTTTACTCAAATGCTGTTTCACCATTTTTGGCCCCCTCTTGCAGGCATTATCCTTCATGTTCCTCATATACGCGTGAAGCTATAAAAAAGTTTGGCCCCTTTAAAGGATTATTTTTATCTATAAAGAGACTACTCAGATGTCGCCCTGGTGGAACGAGTGGCTATGATCCCGTACCAGGTGACAAAAATGAATAGCAGGCTTTTTTTATATAGTGCTTTTTTTTTCGTGACGATACTTTTGTATGATGCTTATACATATAACAGCCAAGCGATCACCTCGCCATCTGATGTTATTGAAAAGTCTGATGAATCACCCCCCTTAACTGGAACAACCACGGATACGGTTGATAACCAATCAAAATCAAGCGATATTGAGACGAGGGTGAATCAAAACGCTCTAGAGAAAACAATTGATGTAGAGTCAGACAATCTCAAAGTTAAGATTAGTTTGTTCGACGGTAGTATCGTACGTGTAGAATTGAAGAAATTTAAAGATTCTTTCGGTAGTGATTCAAATGTTGTACTCATGGATGCCAATAATTTAGGATACGAGGCTAGATCTGATGTGCAATTTACTAATCTAGAATCACCTGAGGGATACTCATCTGATAAACAGGCTTTTTTCGCAGACACATACCCATATACCGTAACTATTGCATCCGATAGAGAGAGTTATAGGGTTTCTAAAAAATATACCTTCTATGAGTCATCCCATCTCATCAATGTAGAGAATGAAGTTTATAATAAATCAACTAACTCTATCCAAGCTCGGCACTATAATACCATCCAAAGAGGGGAAGACTTGTCTTCTAATGTAATGCTATATACGTATACCGGAGCCGCGTACTATGACGATGAAAATAAATTCAGTAAAGTTTCTTTCGATGATATCGTAGACACTAATTTTAAGTTGAAGACAAAATCCTCTTGGATAAGTATGCTAGAGCATTATTTTTTCTCTGCATGGATTTCAACAAAGGATTCAGTTCAAACAATTTATACTAGAAATCTTTCATCTAGCAAAAATGGATCAAGTTATTTGGTTGGTTCAGTATCAGATTACTCTATGATTCCTGTAAATTCTTCTAAAATTTTTTCCTCTGATTTCTATGTCGGGCCAAAAACTGTCTCTGAAATAAGTGCTATATCAGATGGACTAGACCTTACTGTTGATTATGGAGTTCTAACATTCCTAGCAGCGCCACTATTTTGGGTTTTAGACAAACTAAATGGATTTCTGAATAATTGGGGACTTGCTTTAATCATGCTTACAATATTGATAAAAATATTGTTCTTCAAATTATCAGAAACAAGTTATAAGTCTATGGCTAAAATGAAAAAACTTGCACCAAGGATGACAGCTCTCAAGGAAAGATACTCTGATAACCGTCAAAAGTTTAGTGAAGAGTTAATGAAGGTTTATAAACAAGAGAAAGTAAATCCTTTAGGTGGATGTTTGCCCATTTTGGTCCAAATTCCAGTATTCATCGCGCTTTATTGGGTAATTATTGAAAGTGTCGAAATGAGACATGCGCCTTTTATCGGATGGATTGGTGATCTCTCAAGCAAAGATCCATACTATGTGTTACCAATTTTGATGGGAGTCTCGATGTATATACAGCAGAAGCTGAATCCCCCACCAACAGATGCAATGCAACAGAAGATTTTTCTAGCCTTGCCATTTATATTTACAGCACTTTTTGCAACATTCCCGTCAGGCTTAGTATTGTATTGGCTAGTCAACAATGTACTTTCCATCGCACAACAATACGTAATAAATAAAAGACTATCTGTTTGAAATGAAAACAGCAGACACTATTGTTGCGATTTCTACTGCTAATGGCACTGCTGCTGTTGGCATAGTGAGAGTGTCAGGCCCCAAGACAAACATTATCTCTAAACATTTTTTCGGCGATGTTAAGCCAAGATATGCAAAGTACGTAAAGATTAAAGACGACAGTAATAACATCATAGATGATGCTATAGTTATCAGATATATTGCACCCTCTTCTTATACAGGTGAAGACATGTTAGAAGTGCAAATGCACGGCAATCCAATTTTACTTGAGAAATTTCAAGATATGCTTTGTAAGAGTTACTGCCGATTAGCTAAACCAGGTGAATTTACTGAAAGAGCTTATTTGAATAATAAACTTGACCTCCTTCAAGCAGAGGCCGTTATTGATCTAATCAATTCCACAAGTTATGATGCGTCTTTGGCTGCTCAGAGATCATTGCAAGGGAAGTTTTCCTCCTCTCTTATCGAAATAGCAAATGAAATTTTATCTATTAGAACTTTCCTAGAGTCGAGTATAAACTTTCCTGAGGATGATATTGATGATAAATCATCAGCAAAATATAAGCACGATTTAGGCAAAGTCGTCAAAAAAGTTGAGCAGTTAATAGACAGTGCTAAGTATGGTCTCAAGTTAAATAGCCAAGCAAAAATAAGTATACTAGGAAAACCTAACGTTGGTAAATCTAGCCTGTCGAATACATTACTTGGTGAGCAAGCATCGATTGTATCAGAGATACCTGGCACTACACGTGATGTTGTAAAAAGCGATTTAAGTCTAGGTGATAATGTTGTTACTCTATTTGACACCGCCGGTTTAAGGAGAACAAAAGATGACATTGAATCAAAAGGAATAGATTTATCTATAAAAGCTTCGAAATTATCAGATCTAATTTTATATGTCGTCGATGACGAGTTGGGCATAGATGATGTGGACTTAAAGTTTCTTAAATCTAATAAGAATGAGTGCTGGATTGTATTTAATAAAATTGATAAAACAGGAAAGATTGCTGAAACTGGAATGTATAAGGGTTACAAATTTTTCAATCTGTCAGCAGATTCTGAATTAGGGTTACATTTTTTAAAAAGAGAGTTAATGTCTATGAGAAATACAGATCCCGAAAAAAACGCGACTCTTGCAAGAGAAAGACATGTTGAATCGCTAAGAGCTTGTCTGAAAAATCTTTACAATGCATCTAAATATAATGATAATCAGCAATTAGATCTTGTCGCAGAGGAACTTAGAAGATCTCACTTACACCTCCAAAAAATACTTGGTGGCGATGTTAATGAAGAACTTTTAGATGAAATATTCTCTAATTTTTGCATAGGAAAATAGATGGAAAATTTTGATGTAGCAGTTATAGGTGGAGGGCATGCAGGTTGTGAGGCAGCGCATGTATCTGCACGCTCAGGGTCAAAAACACTTCTTGTTACTTTATCAAAGTCTAGCATTGGTCAGCTTAGTTGCAATCCAGCTGTAGGAGGGATTGGCAAATCACATTTGGCTAAAGAGGTAGATGCTCTTGATGGTTTAATTTGTAAAGTTGCAGATAATTCCGCTTTACAAAGGAGAAAGTTGAATTTAAGGAAAGGGCCAGCTGTCCAAGCTACTAGACTTCAAACCTGCAGGCTAAATTATAAAAAACACATGCAATTAGAACTTACAAAACAACCAAACTTGAAGATTATAGAAGGAGAGGTTGTGTCACTAATTACAAACAAAGAGAAAATAGTAGGAATAAAATTGGAGAACGATATTGATATATTTTGCAAGTCTATAGTTCTCACAGCAGGAACTTTTCTTGGTGGGTTGATACATATTGGGACAAAATCTTTTAGAGCAGGCAGAGTTGGAGACAAGTCTGCATGTCAACTGGAATCCTTTTTCAGAGATAGTGGTTTCCCAATTGGTAGACTCAAGACTGGAACACCACCAAGGATAATAAGAAATTCAATAAATTTTAAAAATTTAGAGGCCCAACATAGCGATCAAGATAAACCACATATGTCTTTTCTATATGATCACTATGGTTCTACTCCAAATATGATCGATGAAATTCCTTGTTTCATAACTTACACAAATGAGAACACTCATGAAATAATTGAACAGGCAAAAGAGTTGTCACCAATTTTTTCTGGCGCGATTAAGAGTGTAGGGCCACGCTATTGTCCGTCAATCGAAGATAAAATAGATAGATTTGCAGACAAGAAAAGTCACCAGATATTTCTCGAGCCAGAATCAACTGCAAATGAACTCATCTATCCTAATGGTATTTCTACTTCTTTACCCGAGCATATACAGCTTAAGTTCCTTAAAACAATCAATGGATTAGAGAAGTGTAAAATATCACAACCTGGTTACGCTGTTGAGTACAGTTACTTCGACCCAAGGTCGCTCTGTAATACTTTAGCAACAAAAAATTACAATAACTTATTTTTTGCAGGTCAAATCAATGGAACTACAGGTTATGAGGAGGCAGCATCTCAAGGACTAATTGCTGGAATTAATGCAGCAGCACACGCGACTGGTAGGGAGTCGTTTATCTTGAATCGTGAAGAGTCATATATTGGAGTGATGATAGATGATTTAGTTACACAGGGTGTCACTGAGCCTTATAGGATGTTTACCAGTAGAGCGGAGCACAGATTAAGGCTTAGAGAGGATAATGCAGATTATCGTTTAACACAAAAAGGGTTTGATCATGGCTTTGTGTCATCAAGTAGATTGAAAAGTTGTGAATTAAAAACACAAAAGATACTGATAGAAACTGAAAAATTGTCAGTGTCAAAAATTCTCCCAACTTCACCGTCCATCAGCATTCTAAAAGATAAGTTCAATATTAATATAAAGAATACAACTAATCTCAAAGATTTGCTGAAGGTAAGTACAATAAGGTATACAGATATTATCAATCTTGAAGAATTCAAACATGACCCTAATGTGCTTATTGGAAACCTGGTAGCCATAAAAGAAAGGTATAGCGGTTATCTAAAAATTCAAGACGAAGAGATTGATAAGACTTCAAAAACGTATCAGATTCCTATTCCTGCAAGTATTGATTACAAAAATATCGGAGGCCTTTCTTTAGAGGCTGTTGAGAAGTTGGATTATGTGAGACCAATTAATTTAGGGCAAGCATCTAGGATACCTGGAATTACGCCTGCAACGATATCCATCCTAAGAATCTTTCTTAAAAAGCACGCAGCATAATTATCAAAGCTAGTCGATATGCTACAATCATTGTATAGTTATATCATGCTAGAATTTAACAAGGAGGCCACCAATATTTTAAGTAGCCATTCTTTACATTTAGACGATAAGATTATAGAGAAAAGCCTTCAGTTTATAAAACTATTATTTGATTGGCATGAAAACAAAAATCTAATCGCGACTAGAGATCCACTTTATTTTCTTAAAAGAGATTTCTATGATTCTATACAATTCTCTGATTATTTAAAAAAAGGCGAACATATAGACATTGGTACTGGCGCCGGAATCCCAGGAGTCATACTATCTATACTGAGGCCGGATGACAAATTTGTATTAATAGATAGGCGTGAATATCCAATCAGATTTCTAGAGCACGCTAAACTAGTTTTAAGCTTAGACAATATTTCCATAAAGAAACAAGATGTAAGTAAACTATCTTTGCCATCAACACCCACGACAGTTATCTTCAAAAACTTTAGTAACAAAAAAATATCTAATCTCCCTATAGCAAAAAAGATGAGCTATCTTTACAAACTGATTAAATCTAGAGTTAGTGGCAATTATGCTATTTTAGTTTTAACAGGATCCTTGGTCTTAGAAATGCCACAAACGTTAAGTTTGCCAAATTATGGTAAAGTTTCTGTAAGAGTGAAAAAACTAACGAGTCCGTTCTTTGATGAGAGTAAATATATTTTGGAAATGATTTAATGACAGAGATTTTTTCAATAGTAAACCAAAAAGGTGGCGTCGGCAAAACAACTACTTGTATAAATTTGTCTGCAGCTTTAGCTAAGGCTAAGCGCAGAGTTCTTCTCATAGATCTAGACCCTCAATCTAATGCAACAAAAGGATGTGGAACCGTTTTGAG
>MDTA01069290.1_pt1 | contig 12546 bp, 13 predicted proteins | sample 811151 | NCBI WGS metagenome assembly MDTA01 (sample SAMN05326648, study PRJNA326480) | marine metagenome | isolation source: seawater | place: Indian Ocean: South | collected 2010
TAGACAATTTTTTGCTTTCATATATATATGATTAAAAATGAATATTGATATTAAACTTCACAAGAATGATCTACCAGAAGATTTAAATTTAGGCAACAAGGTTGCAGTTGATGGGGAATTTATGGGCTTAGACGTTAAAAGAGATCCTCTATGTTTAGTTCAATTATCCTCGGGAAATTTAGATGCTCATATAGTGCAACTTGATAGAAAAAATTATAATGCACCTAATTTGTGTAAATTGCTGTCTGATGATAAAATTGTAAAAATATTTCATTTTGCAAGGGCAGACATGGCTCATATTAAGTACTATCTTAAAACAGATACAAAAAATGTTTTAGATACTAAAATTGCGTCAAAATTAGCCAGATCTTATTCGGATAGTCATTCCTTAAAAGTTTTAATTAAAGAATTTTTAAATATTGACATAAGTAAACAATTTCAAAATTCTGATTTTGGTGGTGAGCTCACTCCAGCTCAATTAAAGTATTGTGCTAACGACGTAATTTATCTTCACAAAATTCACGAGGAACTTAATAAAATTCTTGTTAGAGAAAATAGAATTAATTTATATGATGAATGTTTAAAGTTTTTAAAAACACGAGTTGAACTTGATCTTGCTCAGTTTAGAGAGGATATCTGGTCTCATTAATGAAAAAAGAAAATTATATTAAAATTGCTAAAAATGTAATTGATTTGGAAATTAAAGCATTACAAAAACTTAAAAAAAACTTAAATAAATCTTTTAATGATGCAGTAAATGCAATCGTTAAATGTCAATCAAAAGTAATATTATGTGGCGTTGGAAAAAGTGGTTTAATAGCTGCAAAAATTTCAGCTACTTTATCATCTGTTGGAACACCTTCTTTTTCAGTTTCTGCAAGTGATTGTTCACATGGTGACATGGGAAGTATAACAAAAAAGGATGTTTTGGTTTTAATAAGTTATTCTGGTTCGTCTGAAGAATTAAAAAATATAATTAAATATGCTAATAGAAATAGAATTACATTAATAGGAATTATGTCAAAAAAAAACTCTATTCTTTATAAAGCAGCAGATATAAAACTTTATATACCAGAAGTAAATGAGGCAGGTTTAGGAATAGTGCCTACTTCTAGTACAATTAATCAACTTAGTATAGGCGATGCTTTGGCAATAGCATGTTTGAATAAAAAGAAAATAAATAAACTTGATTTTAAAAAATTTCACCCGTCAGGTAATTTAGGAGCAAAATTAAAAACAGTAGAAGATCTAATGTTGGTAAAAGATAAAATACCCTTCATAAATGAAAATTCATCTATGAAAGATGCTTTAAAAGTTATAACAAAAAAAAAATTGGGTGTATTAATTGCAAGAAATTCAAAAGGTAATACAACTGGAGTTATTACGGATGGAACAGTGCGAAGAACTAATCAAAAAAATACTAACTTACTTAAGTTATCAGTAAAAAAGGTAATGACACTCAAGCCTATAAGTGTTGAAAAAGAAATGTTGGCTGAAAAAGCTTTGTCAATAATGAATGAAAAAAAGATAACCTGTTTATGCGTTTATAATAAAAAAAATAAACAAAAAACAATTGGAATTATTCATATTCATAACATTCTTGAGGCCAATATTAATTAATGAATAAAAAAATACTTGTTCAGATTACTTTATCTCTAATTACGTTTTCCATTATATTAGTCTTTTTTTTTTATTTTTATCAAAAGAGTGATGATAAAACTAACCTAAATAAAAAAACACCAAAAATAGATTTAAGCTCTAGTGAAGACCAAAATCTTGAAACAAATATTATGAAAGATCTTAAATATCTATCTAAAGATATTAATGGAAATTTATATGAAATTCAGGCTAAAAGCGGGCAAATTGACGAAAATAACCCTAATCAAATCTTAATGAAAAATGTAGAGGCAAAAATCACATCAAAAAATTATGAAAATATTTTATTAAAAGCTAATAATGCTATTTATAACAACTCTAATTATGATACTAATTTTACCAACAATGTACAAATTTCCTATAATGAACACAAAATGAGATCTGATAAAGTAGACTTATTATTTTCAAAAGATATTGCAATTATTTATGAAAATATTTTTTATACAAACTTAAATACAAAACTTTTAGCAGATAAAATTGAATTAGATATTATTACAAAAGATTTTAAAATCCTAATGAATCAAAAAAATGAAAAAGTAAAGATTATTTACAACAAATAATATGGCAATTATAAAAAAATTTAGAATTAAAAGCTTTAAAAAAAATAATATATTTGCAAGTTTTAACAAAATTTCTATGTCTTATGATGAAAGACAAATTTTAGATAATATTTCTTTTAATATAAATTCTGGTGAAATATTGGGTTTATTGGGACCAAACGGTGCCGGTAAAAGTACTATATTTAATATCTTAATCGGTTTAATAAAACCAATCTCAGGAAAGGTTCATATTAACTCTAAAGATGTTACCGATTATCCAATATATCTAAGAACTAGAGAGTTTAAAATTGGTTATGTACCTCAATATGGTGGTTATTTTCATGATTTAACACTTATTGAAAATTTACAAGCTGTTGGAGAAATCTTAATCAAAGATCAAAGAGAGAGGCTAGAAAAAATAAATAATCTTTTAGTAAAATTTGATCTTGAAAACATAAAAAATATCAAAGCTAAATTTTTATCTGGAGGTCAAAGACGAAAACTAGTTATTTCTATGGCATTATTAGGTAGTCCAAAAATTCTACTTTGTGATGAAATATTTGCGGCATTAGATGTACTTACTATACAAATGTTAAAAGAAATTTTAGTAAATTTACAAAGAGAAAATCCTCTTATGAGTATTGTAATTTGTGAACACCAAGCTAGAGAATTATTATCAATAGTTGATAGAGCAATAATATTATCTAATTGTAGATTAATTGCACAAGGAACACCATCGGAGCTATCGAAAAATCAAATGGCCAGATCTGAATATTTTGGTGATTTTTTTAAATTTAATTAAAATTTTATTTAAATGAAAAAATTCATATTAATTAAAAACAAAATTAAACCATTTGAAAAAAAAATATATATTGATGGCGATAAAAGTTTATCAATAAGATGGGCTTTAATTGCTTCACAGGTTAATGGAAAGTCAGTAGCTAAAAATTTATTAAAATCTGAGGATATACTTAGTACACTAAATTGTTTAAAAAAATTAGGAGTTAAAATTAAATTTCGAAGAGATACCTGTATAATAAAAAGTAAAGGAATAAATTCATTTAAATATAAGAATAATTTAACACTAAATGCTGGAAATTCAGGAACCTTGGGTAGGCTTATTTTAGGATTATTAATACATTCCAAAAAAAAAGTAAAACTAGTAGGTGATAAAAGCTTATCGAAACGAGATTTTTCTAGAGTAACAAATCCATTAAAAAAATTTGGAGCTTCATTCAAATTAAATCAAAAAAAACTTCCTGTTATCATTGATGGAACGAAAAATCCAAAACCAATTAAATATTTTGAAAATATTGGATCAGCTCAATGTAAAAGTAGTATCATGTTAGCAGCTCTGAACACTCCAGGAAAAACTCATTTAAAAGCAAAAAAATCTAGAGACCACACTGAGCTACTTTTCAAATATTTAAAAATTCCTATTAAAATTAGCAAAACAAAAAATTTCGATTTTATTGATGTTATAGGAAAAAAAAAAATAAATTCTTTAAATTATAAAATTCCAGGTGATATAAGTTCAGCTGCTTTTTTTATTGTTCTTACCGCATTAACAAAAAATTCTAAGATAATCATAAAAAATGTAAATATTAATCCTAGTAGAATAGGAGTTATTTATATTTTAAAAAAAATGAATGTTAATATTTTGATTAAAAATAAGAGAACCTACAAGGGTGAAAAGATTGGAGATATCTATGTTAAAAGTTCTCATAATATCAAACCAATTAATTGTCCATCAAAAATGAATAGTAGCGCAATAGATGAATTTTTAATTATTTTTTTAGTTGCTGCGAAAGCGAAAGGAGTATCTTATTTTAAAGATATTGCTGAATTAAATCAAAAAGAGAGTCCTCGTCTAAATTTGGGTTCTAAAATTTTGAATAATATGGGTATTAAAACTAAATTAAAAAAAAACTCTATTAAAATTTATGGAAAACCAGATTTAAAAATAAAAAATTGCATCGAAATAAAAAATTATTTAAAAGATCATAGAATTTTTATGATGAGCACAATATCTGCTTTAACTTTTGGTGGTGAGTGGAAAATATACGATCCAGATTCAATTAAAACATCATTTCCCTCTTTTTTAAAAATATTAAAGAAAATTACAACTTAATGAAAAAAAAAAATTAAAAAAAAATTAATTAAGGTAGCAATTGACTCTCCTGCTGCAGCTGGAGCTGGTACCGTTGCTAAGTTAATTTCAAAAGAATATAAATTATTTTATCTTGATACAGGAAAAATATACAGATTTATAGCTAATTTAAAATTTTCAAAACAAGAAAAATATAATTTTCAAAATATAAAAAAGAATATAAAAAAACTTAGACCAAAAGACTTAAATGATAAAAGACTATTATCAGAAAAAGTAGCATCTGAAGCTGCAATAGTTTCAAAAAAAAAATCAGTAAGAAATCTTGTTCATAAATTTCAAATTAATTATGCTTATAATCCTCCAAAAAGATTTAGAGGTTCTTGTTTAGATGGAAGAGATATTACTTATAAGATAATTCCTGATGCTGATTTTAAATTTTTTATAACTGCAAACATTAAAATTCGAGCTCTAAGAAGATTTAAAGAGCTTAAGCCACAAAATAAAAAAATAACATTCAACGAAGTTCTAAAAAACATTAAAAAACGTGATAAAAGTGACTATAAAAGAAAAATATCACCCTTAAAAAAAACGAAAGATTCAATCTTGATTAATACTACAAATTTAAGTAGAAGGGCATGCTTTTTAAAAATAAAAAAAATAATGGATAAAAAATTAAATTATTAATGGAAATTTACAAAGACCTATCAAACCCTGAATCAAAAGAATTCGAAAAATTATTAAACAGCCAACTTTCTAAAACAAAAATCGAAGAAGGAAAAATCGTAGAAGGTAAAATAAATAAAATTACAGATAAATTTGTTTTTTTATTCATTGAAGGTTTAAAGAGTGAACCGGTGCTAGATATTAATGAATTAAAAAGTATGGGTTTGAAAGAAAAAATTCAAATAGGTGAAAAAATATCTGTTCTTTTAGAAAGAATTGAAGATAAAAATGGAGAAGTATTAGTTTCTGCTAGTAAAGCTCAAAAAATTCAAGGATGGGATAAATTAGTGGAAGCTTATGAAAAGAATGAACCTATTATGGGAAAAATTACCTCTAAATGTAAAGGTGGTTGTATAGTTGAGCATATAGAAACAGGTTCTTTAATGTTTTTACCTGGTAGCCAAATAAGTGACAAACCTTTAAAAGATATTAGTCATCTTATGCATGAGCCTCAAAAATTTGCTTTAATTAAATTAGACAAAGTTAGAGGGAATGCGTGTGTATCTAGAAGAGAAATAATCTCATCATTTAAAAAAGAGGATAAAGCAAAAATTATCGAAAAATATAAAGTTGGAGATATTATTAAAGGTGCAGAAGTAAAAGGCTATAGTTCGTTTGGATGTTTTTTTAATGTAAATGGTGAGCTAGATGTTTTAGTTCATCTTCAAGAAATCTCATATTCAAGAGTTAATCATCCTGATGAGGTTTTTAATATTGGTGAGAAACATGACTTGTTAGTTATTTCAGTAGATAAGGATAAATTACAAGTTGGTTGCTCCGTTAAACAACTTTCTGAAGATCCGTTTGAACATATTTCTAATTACGAACTTAATAAAACATACAAAGTTAAGGTAGTAAAAATAATGGACTTTGGTGCATTCTGTGAATTAGAACCTGGTTTATCTACTTTATTACACTCAAGCGAACTTAGTTGGACAAAAAAGAATATATCAGCAAAAAAAATGTTCAAAGTTGGTGATGAAATAGATTGTGTAATAACCGAGATTGATAAAGAAAAAAGAAGAGTTGCCATATCTCATAGATTAACACTAGAAAATCCATTTAATACATTTGAAAAAAAATACCCAGTTGGATCAGAGGTTGAAGGTGAAGTTGTTAACAAAAATGAATATTCGCTTTTCTTAAAAGTTGATAACTTAGATATTGATGCTTTTTTACATTGTAATGATCTTACTTACTTAAATAAAGGTGAGGAAGAATTAACTAAATATAAAAAAGGGGATAAACTTAAAGTAAAAGTGCTTGAAATAAAAATACCTGAGCAAAAAATTAGAGTTGGATTGAGACAAACTCAACCTGACCCATTTGATTGGTTCAAAGATAAAAAGATAAAACAAACAATTACCGTTAAAATTATATCAAGTGATGCTAAAGGTTTAGTTGTTAGACCTGAAGGTTGTGAAATGGATTTTTTAATTAAGAAATCTCAAATAGCAATTAACACAGCTGATGCAAGACCCAACAGATTTACTGGTGGTGAAAGAATAGATTGTGCAATAGCAGAATTGGATTTTAATAAAAGAAAAGCCTCTTTAAGTATTAAATTATTGGAAGAACTACAAAATAAAGAGGCAGTTACAAAATTCTCATCACCTCTTTCTGGTAAAAATTTGCCTTTTTCATCATTATCCGAGGAACTAGAAAAAAAGGAAAAAGTTAAAAAAAAAGACGATTAAAAATTGGCCATTGTAAAATCAAAGCTTTTAAAACAACTTACTAAATCCTACCCAAACTTTTTAAAAAAAGACTTAGAAAAATTAATAGATATTACCTTGAGTGAAATCAAAGAAGCTCTAAAAAGGGGAGATAGAGTAGAACTTAGGGGTTTTGGAGTTTTTTCAACTAATGTGCAAAAAGCTCGAATAAGTCGTAACCCAAAAACAGGCGAAAAAGTAAATACACCTGAAAAAAAAACTATTCACTTTAAAATTGCTAAAGAATTCTTTAAAAAAATAAATAATGGCAAATAAAAATATTTTTGTTGCTTGCGATGTATCTTCTCAAAAAGAAATATTAGAATTATTAGATTTAATACATGATGATATTTTTGGAATAAAGATTGGATTACAATATATTACCCAAAGAAGCCCAAAGGATATAATGGAGCTTTCAAAATTTAACAAACCAATATTTTATGATGCTAAATTTTTTGATATTAAAAATACCTTAACTGAATCTATAAAATCTTTAAAGGAACTTAATATTGAATATGCAACAGTTCATTTATTAAATGGATTTGACGCTTTAAAAGCTGCAAATGATATTGCTCAAAAAATGAATATTAAATTACTTGGGGTGTCTGTTCTTACAAGTTTTAATGAAAAAGACTTACTAAATTTAGGATTTAAAGATAATTTAGAAATACAAATCAAAAGATTAATTAAAATCGCTCAAAGTGTAAATTTATATGGTGTTATATGTAGCCCGTTAGAAACTAAAATGATTAAAGAAATTGCTCCAAAATTAAAATGTTTTACACCAGGAATAAGAATTTCAAACGAAAGTAAAGATGACCAAAAAAGAACCATGACGGCAAATGAAGCAATCAAAGCTGGGAGTGATTTTCTAATTATAGGCCGACCTATTACAAAAGGTGATCCAAAAACAAATATTAAAAAAATTATCTCTTCAATTGATTAAATGCTAAAAATCAAAATTTGTGGAATTTCAGATTCTAAAACTTTAAAATTTTTAATAAATCATAATTATCCTCCACAGTTTATCGGATTTATTGTTAATTATAAAAAATCAAAAAGGTACATTGAATTTAAAAAATTAAAAAAATTGATTAATATTGAAAAAAAAAATTCAAGTTTTGTTGCTGTCCTAGTAAAACCTGATCAAGACATTTTAGAAAAAATTAAATTTTTACCATTTGATTATTATCAAATCTATGATTGCTCACCATTAGAAATTCTATCAATTAAAGAAAAATATAAAAAAAAAATAATCACAGCAATAACTGTAAAAAAAAAAGATGACGTCGCAAATTATAAAAATTTCTTGAATGTGACCGATATTTTTCTATTTGATAGTAAAGGGTATGAAAAGAGCTTGGCTTTTAATCATAATTGGATCCTTAATATAGATATAAAGAAAAATTTAATGTTAGCTGGCAATATAAAATTTGATGATAATCTAGAAAATGTAAAAAAAATAGCTGATATTATAGATATATCTGGAAGTCTAGAGACTTTAGGATTAAAAGATATTTCCAAAATAGATAATTTTTTAAATAAAGTAAAAAAATTAAATAATGAAACTTAAAAAAAGAATACCTTTAATTGATCAGCACGATAAAAATGGTTTTTGGGGTGGAAAATTTGGTGGAAGCTTCATACCTGAAACTTTAAAAAAACCAGTTGAAGATTTAACAAATTTATTTGAAAAACTTAGAAAAGATAAAAAATTTATTAGCCAGCGAGATTATTATTTTAAGAATTATATTGGCTCCCCTACATCTTTAATTAAACTTGAAAAATTAACAAAACATTTAGGAGGTGCACAGATTTGGGCTAAAGTAGTTTCTGAAGCAAATGGAGGAGCTCATAAAATATATAACGCTACTGTACACTGCTTAATAGCTAAAAGAGCGGGAAAAAAATTTATAGTAGGTGATACTGGAGCAGGATATGCAGGCAAAATGCTGAGTATGGCAGCAAAAAAATTTGGCTTAAAGTGTAAAATATTTATGGGACTTAAAGATATTAAAAGACAAAAGCCAAACTGTGATGCAATTAGAAAAAATGGGGCTGAAATAATTCCAGTATACTCAGGTAGTCAAACTCTTGTTGACGCTGTAAGTGAATGTATGAGGTACTGGGTATCAAATTGTGATACAACAGCTATGGCAGTAGGCAGTACTGTTGGTCCTAACATTTTTGTTAAAATTTGTGGTTGGAGCACGGCACAAATTTCAAGAGAGTTAAAATTCCAAATAAAAGAGAATTTTGGAAAATTTCCTAAAAAAATTAAACTAATCAATTGTGTTGGTGGTGGAAGTTCAGCTTATGGTTTTTGGAGTGAATTTATTGATTACAATAAAAAACAGATTGAACTAATAGGTGTTGAAGCTGGTGGACCAAAAAAATCGAAACTTCACGCAGCACCATTAACATATGGTTCAAAATTAGGAATTTTGCATGGTGCAGCTTCTTATGTATGTCAAAATTCTGATGGTCAAATTAATGAAACAGAATCAATTTCTGCCGGACTAGATTATCCAGGTGTATCACCTATGCATTGTTTTTTAAAAGAAACTAAAAGAGCAAGGTATACATGCGCGTCTGATGAAGAAGCTTTGATGGCATATAAACTAGTTACAAAATTTGAAAAATTAAATCCAAGTTTAGAACCAAGCCATGCGTTTGCTGAAGCGATAAAAATTGCTCCCAAACTAAGTAAAGATACAATAATCATAGTCAATTCATGTGGCGATGCAAAAAAAGATAGGGATATTTTAAAAAAAAGATTTGGAAAAATTAAATGAAAGTCTCTTTAATAAAAAAAGTTTTCAAAAAGTTAGAAATTGAAAAAAGACCTGCATTATTAACATACACTGTTGCTGGAGACACTAACAAGAAAGAGTCATTAGAAATTTTAAAATCTATTTCAGATTATGCTGATATATGTGAATTAGGCTTTCCTCATAACACTCCAATAGCAGATGGGGGTCAAATTCAAACAAGTGCTTATAGGGCAATTAAAAACGGAATTAAAATAAATGATGTTTTTAAAATAACAAAAAATTTTAAAAAAATTAAACCAAATAAACCAATAATATTAATGGGTTATTTCAATATGGTTTATCAATATGGTGAAAAAAAATTCATAAAATCATGTAAAAAAAACAATGTTGATGGTTTGATCATAGTTGATCTCCCATATCCAGAAAATAAGTACTTTGCCAACAAATGTAAAAAAGAAAATATTAATTTTATTCAACTTATATCTCCTACAACAACAAAAAATAGAATTAAAAAAATAATAAAAGATTCTCATGATATGCTTTATTATATAAGTATGTTATCGACTACTGGTGGAAAATTAAAAGTATCGCCAAAAAAGATAATAGAAAGATATCAAAAGATAAAAAATATGAATAAATCTAAAAAAATAGTAATAGGTTTTGTTATAACAGAAAAAACAGCTAAATCTCTAAAAAAAGCTGATGGTCTAGTGATTGGAAGCCAATTATGTAAAGAAATCAGTACTTCTCAAAAAAAAAAACAAAATCCTGTCACAAATGTAACTAATATTGTAAAAAGAATAAAAAAAAAGATCACATGAACTGGATAAATAAAATAATTAAGGCTAGTGAAAAAATAAAAAAAATTATCAAAAGCCGTCCAACGAAAGAAGATATAGCCAATAGTAACTGGGTATCTTGTTGTGGTCCAATTTTAAAATCAACACTTGCAGAAAATCTCTGGGTATGTCCTACATGCAATAAACATCACAAAGTAAATCCTAAACAAAGATTTGATATAATTTTTGGAAAAAATAATTATGAAATTTTAAAGACTCCAATTCCTAAGGAAGATCCTTTAAATTGGACTGACTCTAAACCTTACAAAGATAGATTAAAAACTGCTAGAAAAAAAACAGGTATGAATTGTGGCATGATGGTTGTAAAAGCTAAAATTAATAACATTAGCGTTACTTCAATTGCCTCAGATTTTGATTTTATAGGAGGGTCCATTGGAGCTGCTGAAGGTGAAGCATTTTTATATGGAATTCAAAATGCAATAGAAAACCAAAATCCTTTTATTTGTTTTACTTCAGGCGGTGGAATGAGAATGATGGAATCTTTGATTTCATTATCTCAAATGACGCGAACAACTTTAGCAATTAATGAGTTAAAAAAAAATAATTTGCCTTATATAGTTTGCTTAACAGACCCAACTGCTGGAGGCATAACCGCATCCTATGCTATGCTGGGTGATATACATTTAGCTGAGCCTGGTGCATTAATAGCTTTTGCTGGAGCTAGAGTTATTCAAGGTACAGTCAAAGAGGAATTGCCAGAAGGTTTTCAAAAAAGTGAATATGTAGAAAAAACTGGTTTTGTAGATTTAATTGTTGAAAGAAAAGACTTAAAAGAAAAAATTGCCACATTATTATCGATATTGTTGAATAAAAATTCTGATATAAGCACTGAAGAATATGAAACTCAAAAAGATACTCAGTCGCTTTCAAAAGTTGCATCCTAAAGAAATTGATTTAAGCCTAGATAGAATTAAAAAACTATGTAATAAACTAGGAAATCCCCAAGATAAAATTAAATCTATTTCAGTAGTAGGAACAAATGGTAAAAATTCTACTATACAAGCTTGTTTTGCAATTTTAAAGGATGCAAATATAAAGTGTAATCTTTATACAAGCCCACATATAAAAAAAATAAATGAGAGGTTTATTTTTAATAATGAACAACTTCAAGATGATGAATTAGCTGAAATTTTTGAAATAGTGGAAAAAAAAAATGAAGATAATCCAATAACTTTTTTTGAAATATTAACTGCCTGTTATTTTTATAAAGCTGCACAATTTCCTGAAAATATAAATCTAATTGAAGCAGGGTTATTTCACAGATTTGATGCAACGAATATTTTAAAGGAAAATATGGCAAGTATTATTACTTCTATTTCTAAAGATCATCTTGATTGGCTTCCAGAAAATGAAAAAACAATAAAAAAAATTGTGTTTGAAAAAACTTCCTCTCTTTTAGATTCAAATATTATAGTGGCAAAGCAAAATAACAGAAATACGTTGGATTATATCAAACAAACAATTTCTCAAAATAAATCCAAAAAAATTTTTTTTAATGATGATTTTTCTTATTCTGATATAAAAAATAATTCTTTTTATTTTAAAGATAAATTTGGTAAACTTAAGCTACCTAAACCAAATGTTCTTGGTCAATTTCAGTTAGAAAATATTTCAACAGCAATAGCAACTTTAAGATTATTAAATCTAGATGTAAATGATCAAAATATCGTAAATGGCATTCAAAAAATTGATAATTTAGCAAGACTGCAAGAAATAAAATCAGGAAAACTTAAAAATTTAGTAAAAAAAAATTTATTTCTAATTTCTGGTGACCATAACGAAGATGGTGCAAGAGTGCTCAACGAATATCTTAAAAGCTTAAAATGTAAAAAACACATTATAATTGGAATGATGTCAAATAAAGAACATGAAAAATATATCAGTCATTTTAAAAATATTTCTTCAATAACTACAATAGATATTCCAAATCAATCAAATGCTATTAGTGGTAAAAAACTAAAAGAAAAATTTAAAAATAAAGTTAATGTTAAATTTAAAGAAAATATAGAGCAAGCAATTAAATCAGTACCTTTAAATGATGGAGACTTGCTTTTAATAACAGGATCGTTGTATTTATGTTCTGAAGTTTTAAATCTAAATTAGAAATTTTTTTCTAAGAATTCTTTCATATTACTTTCAGGAACTCCTCCAACCTTTCTATCTACCTCA
>MDTA01190370.1_pt1 | contig 12546 bp, 12 predicted proteins | sample 811151 | NCBI WGS metagenome assembly MDTA01 (sample SAMN05326648, study PRJNA326480) | marine metagenome | isolation source: seawater | place: Indian Ocean: South | collected 2010
TCAGCATCCATCCCTTCGGCCATGTTGGAGAAAGAGCGAACATCAGCGAACAAGACCGTACACCAGCGTCTTTCAACCTGAGATGTCGTACTCACGGAAAGACCACAATGGTGGCAGTAGTTGGCCTCGGGCAGGAGAGTTGTTTGACAACTCATGCAGGAGTTGAACGTCATATGTACCCATTACGCCGACTGGACGGGTCACGGCAAACTTCAGGCCCGTGAATACCTGGTGTGAGAAGGGCGCTTGAACCCGCCTCTGGGCTCCTGTACAGCCGCCCCCGCTTTGCAGGAGTCGGTCATGAGCACCCTGAACAGTTTCGTCGCCAAAATCATGGTCATCGGGATCATTCTCGCCTTCATCATCAACTTTGGCCCACAGGCTGGTACTGCCTGTACGCCCAACCAAGGCCCCGCAATCGTCGTCAACGGCGAAGAGATTAGCGCCATGGAGTACAGTCGAGCCTACACGCAGCAGTTGCGCCAGCGAACACAACAAGCTCGAGGTGAATTCACAACAGAGCAGGCGCAAGCCGAGGGTTTTCCCAAAAAAGTGGCTGATAGCCTGGTGGAGACGCGACTTTTGGCCGCAGAGGCCAAACGGCGAGGACTCGCTGTCGGCGATGGCGAACTAAGAGACGAATTAAAGCGGATCTTTGATGGGGTGATGCCAGAAGGTGGCTGGGATCAACAGGAGTACGAACTTCGAGTTCGTAGTACCGACATGACCGTGCCTGAATTCGAAAACAGTTTCCGCCGTCAGTTGAGCGCACAGAAGGTAACGGATGCTCTGATGTGGGCTGCTGAGCCGACGGAAGCCGAACTCAAAGACGCCTATCAACTTAGCGGAAACCGGGCACGCTTCCAATTGGTCCTGGTCAAACTTGACGCCTTTAAATCGAAGGTCGACGCTCCCGACGAAGCTGCGATCGAAGCATGGGCAAAAGAGAACGACGAGAAAATCAAAGACGCTTATTCCGCTGACGAGTCACGCTGGACCCAAAATGAGGAAGTGAAAGCTCGCCACATCCTCGCCAAGGTGCCGAAGAATGCGGATCTCGACACCAAAAAGAAAGCGAAAGCAAAAATTGAAGCGGTCATCGGCAAACTGAAAGATGGTGCTGATTTCGTTGAATTGGCGAAGACAGAAAGTGAAGGTCCCAGCGCCAGTAAAGGCGGCGATTTGGGTTGGTTTGGTCGAGGCGCAATGGTGAAACCGTTTGAAGAAGCTGCCTTCGGCCTTGAGCCAGGCGGTCTGAGCGGAGTCGTTGAAAGTTCCTTTGGCTTTCATGTCATCAAGGTCGAAGAAAAGAAGGCGGCGGGTAAAACACCCCTCGAAGACGCTCGAAGCGAACTGTCCAAGGAACTCATGATCAAAGAAAAGACCAGTGGGCTTGCGCGGATCGAAGCGGATCGCATCCAAAAATTAACCGCTTCCGAAGGCTTTGAGGGACTCGAAAAGTCCTTCACTGGCAGCGTCACGGAGCAAAATCCTCTTGGCTGGAAAGCTTCTGATAGTAATTGGATCCGACTGGATAGCCGAAGCGTTCCCGGGGTGGGCAGTTCTCCCGGCCTTGCCCACCGCCTGCTCAAGCAAAAAGAAAAGGGAATCTGCCCTCAAGTCTACTCGACAGAGAGTGGCTTCTTGGTTTGCGAAATGACGGACAAGAAAGAGGCGGATGAAGCAGGGTATGCCGAAGCGGTTGAGAACTTACGCTTCGGGCTGAAATACCCTCGACAGACTCGCTTGCGCCAAGAGCTCGTCCAAGAGTTACGGAGCAACGCAGACATCCGGATCAATTGGGATATTGTACGCGTACCTGGGAGCCAAGGTTAGGCACTCGGGAAAGGCTTAACGAAGGGTGCCTCTTGGCGTTACGATACCGTCAATGAACGTTACGCTGCTTTTCGTTGCCCTTCTACTCGGCGCATCCGACCCCTTTGATGAGGTTTGGACCGCTTTGGACGAAGCACGGTTTGCCCAAGCGCAAACCAAAGCGATGGCCTTGGCAGCAGACCAAAGCATGTCTCTGAAGCAGGCACAAAAAGCACTAGAGCTTGCCCTCACCGCTGCGTGTCAAATGGGCAAACTCCCTTGCCTTGAGGCAGCACAGCGCTTGGTGGACTGGAATCCCCTATGGCGTCCAGACAGTCGTGCACGACCCGCCCTCATCGCTGCGGCTCGCCAAGCTCGACTCAATCAATCGCAGCGGTTGAGTAACCTCGGCATCACCACATGGTCAAAAGACCAAGGTTGGTGCAGTCCTCCAGGCACCCTCCAAATCATTAAAGGAATCGATCGAGCCGGTGTTCTCGGCCTTGAGCGAATCCAGCCAACCTGCGTTCCTCCAAGTGATTCAAATGGGTTTTTAATTGCCCTCAGCGCAAACTTCACCCCTCTGGCAGCCTATGGTAGCCCGAGCACTCCTTTGCCTTTACAACCGCAGTCGGAGAGAACGCCGAAGGGGGTTCTTATCGCAACGACCGCAGCGATTGTTACCGGGCTCGCCGTCGCGATCTATTTTTTCCGTTCGCCACCGACGGGTACCCTCGACGTTCGGCTCGAGGTCGCTCAATGAGGTATTTCTGGCTCTTTCTTCTCGCAGGCTGCGGTCCTCAGCCTGGCAACCTAAAGCTAAGCTTGCCCAATCAGTTCACAACCGGTGCAGAAGGAATTCAGTTAAGCATTTTCGACGATCAAGAATGCACTTCGTTATCGCTTCCTCTCGATGGAACCATCCCCCCTATTCTTCAGCAGGAGTTTAGCCGAGGCGCACTATCGGAAACGACCGGAATCTCAGCCACTCTGAGTCTTAATCCTGTCCCTGCAGAAACGCCTCTGACTTTGACAGCGGAAGTCTTTGGTCCTTCGAAAACTCTACAGTTCAAAGGCTGTCAGGATCAGATCGTCGTGAACTCCGATCAAACGAACTCTATCAACCTCATTTTGCGTTAAAATCTCAGACAAAAAAACCGCGAGATGATCTCGCGGTTTGGTGGGCAGGACAGGATTTGAACCTGCGACCCTCGGCTTCGGAGGCCGATGCTCTATCCAGCTGAGCTACCCGCCCGGGTGAGGCGCCATGTATCGAATGGAGCCCTGCCTGAAAAGCAGGAAAGGCGCCCAAAGGCGCCTTTCTCCGTGGTGGAGGTGAGGGGAGTCGAACCCCTGACCCCTTGAATGCCATTCAAGTACTCTACCAACTGAGCTACACCCCCACGGGGCGGGCTCCCTTAAAAGAGCCACTTACCGGGGTCAAGTGCTTTGAATCTTGTTGCCTTTGCGGCTAACTGATTTCGTCATGTCTTCGTACCGTGATCACTACGGCCGTTCACTGGAGTACCTCAGGGTTTCTGTCACCGATCGGTGTAACTTCCGCTGCCCTTATTGCCGCCCAGAAACCGGTGAACTCTACGACCCGCCCGCAGATCACTTAAAGGCTGCTGAAATTGCTCGCGTGGTCGATGTCAGTCGGCAACTGGGTGTGCGCGCAGTGCGTTTCACCGGTGGGGAGCCACTGCTTCGACGAGATTTACCCGACGTGATTGCTGCCGTTCGGGATCTGGGTGTGACTGACCTGGCCTTGACGACGAACGCTTGGCGACTAGCCAAACGAACAAAGTCGCTTTGGCAAGCTGGACTTCGCCGAATCAATATTAGCCTCGATGCACTGAGTAAGGACCGATTCCGTCGCTTGTCTGGCGGCCTCGATATCGAACCAACGCTGAAGGGGATCGACGCGGCCATCGAGCAGGGCTTTGAAGTCAAAACCAACACCGTGGTGATGGCCGGGGAAAACAGCGGCGAACTACTGGAGTTGGCCCAATTCGCTTGGGCTCGAGGTCTCACCCCCCGCTTTATCGAATTGATGCCAATCGGTGCCGGGGCTCTGGCGACCCACCGACGTATCGACGTCGAAGAGATCCTCCAGGCCTTCGATGCCGTCCCCGAGCCCCAGAATGAAGCCATTCGTTACGGTCGGGGACCTGCAAGTTACTGGTATCACGAAGGAAACCCCCACCAAAAGCTTGGTGTGATCGGCGCAACGACGCGGAATTTCTGTGCGAGTTGCAACCGGGCTCGACTGACAGCAACCGGTGGCTTTCGCCCCTGTTTAGCTTCAAATCTTGGTTATGAAATAAGGCCGCTTCTCCGACAAGGTTGCACCGATCAGGAACTTCTCAACGGCATCCTCGAAGGCATGGGTCGAAAACCCGAAGGACATCGCTTTCACGAGGGCTTGGCCGGACAAAATGCGATGCGAGGTATCGGCGGTTAGTTGCGTCGTCTCCGGCGCCGAGGGTCCATTGACCCCCATCTTTGGCGTCCTTGTCTTAAGAGAACAAAGGTGAGGATGAGAATTCCTGCCAGAAACAACCATGCAGTGTTGCCGCCGTAAGCACTTCGAAGATCCGCTTCTGTTTTGCGGACCATACCATCAAAATGATTCCCAAAGCGCTCTTTAGCCCGCAAGGCGAGGGCATAGGCCATGGCTTCCTCACCCCCTCTGCTTGCACTTTGGATCGCTATTTGTGCAGACCATACGTTGTCCGGTTCGAGTTCATAGAGTCTTTGGGCTAGGCGCCGCGTATCTTTGAACTTCGATTCTAAAAAAGTTCGCTCCAGTGCAATTCGAAGTCCCCAGCGGTTATCAACTTTGACAGTGGTCGTATTCACGAGCGCCCGAGCGACGCTCCTGGCTGGCTCCGCTGCATTGCTCGCACAATCGGTGATTAATGCTTGGTCCCGTAGGCGCCATCCCGAAAGACAATAATCGATCCACGCTTCGACGTTTCCACTCTGCACTTCTAAAACCAATGCCGATTCGGACCGCAATCCTGTCCAGTCCCCAGGCTCAACGGGTAAATCAACCGTCGCGAAAAGCAGAAGAAACAGGGGGACGGTCATGACGACTCCGGTCGAAAAAGAAGGTCCCAGCGCGGTCCTTCGTCAGGCCGCGGGATCAGTTGGGATTCGACGAAGCCTGCGCCAGCTGCTGTCTGAAAGTCCAGCGATGCCGCTTCAAGGTCCGCTTGAGCCCCTGCAAGCAATGAAATTGCCTTGCCAGCGATCCCCCGACCCAACCTTAAACCGACGAGATGGCATTCAACGGCTTTAAAAGCGGCATCCAGCCCGCGAATCTGGCTGCAGAGGCTAGACGTCTCCAGAAAGAGTAGTGCTTCCCTTGCTCCGAAACCTGCAGAAAGATCACCGGCAAGCCCAGCGACCACGCCAGGGTCTAGCGCTTGAATGATAAAGTGATCGATAACCCTCTGACCGCCAATATGGAGTGCGGCATCCTGAGCTCGTTCGACCTCTTCAATCCCTCCGTCGAAAAGAAGAAGAAGACGACCCTGCGAAAAGGTTTCCGTACTCAGCAAACGAACGCTTGCTGCTTTCATGAGACTATCGATGCAGCGAGCGGAACGGGCAAGTGAATCCAGTTCCAGTCCACCTACACACGCAGCAGTCGGCAAGGATTGACGCCGTAATGGAACCATTAAACGATCCGGAACCGGTCCTTCAGGGTGCAACGACGAATTCGAGAAAATGACAATGCCGTCGTCAAGCCTTCGCCTGTTGGACTGGCAATGGTAAATGATGTGTGCCCTTCGCCACCGTGCCCCAAGCCAGCAAAGTTACTGGCGTTCTTAATGTAGATGCTCGTGTTGCAAACTCGTGCCATCGCATGAAGATGATCGAGATTCCGACTCCACATGCTGGCCGTGTGCCCATAGCCATGCTCGCAGCGCACCGCGCCATCGATGGCAGCTTGAACGTCAGGGTAGCGAACAATGCCAACGATCGGGGTAAGCAGTTCGTGTTGAACAAAGGGGTGACTCTCATCGGTGTCCGCAATAATGAGTCGTGTTTGCGCTGGCGCCCGCACCCCGATCGCATCCAGGATAAATGCTGCGTCCTTACCGATGTATTCTCTGTTCACGTGATGATCAGGGGTGATAATCAATTGTTCAAGACGTCGTAATGCATCACCTTTAACGAGGAAAGCTTGTCCGGTGGCGACCATCTTGTCCCGAAGTTGATCGGCGATCGACTCCACAGCCAACACTTCTTTTTCGTCGGTGCAGATGATGTTGTTATCGAAACTTGCCCCTGCGATAATTCCTCGAGCAGCGGCATCTAAATCAGCGGTTTCATCAACGACAACCGGCGGGTTTCCTGGCCCGCCGGCAATGCAACGTTTCCCGCTCGTCATCGCTGCCCGAACCACCGCCCCACCGCCGGTAACGACCACCAAACGAATCCCTGAGTGTGTCATCAACTGACCTGCCGACTCAATGGTTGGTTCTGCGATGCAGGCGAGAAGGTTCCGCGGCCCCCCGGCGCCAACGATGGCGCGGTTTAAGTCGGCGATAAAACGAGCAGAGAGCCTCTTTGCCGCAGGATGGACATTGAACACAGCGGAGTTACCTGCTGCGACAAACCCAAGGCCATTGCAAAGAATGGTCTCTGTCGGATTCGTACACGGCGTGATGGCTCCGATGACTCCGTAGGGAGCCCGCTCCTCCAGCGTCAGTCCGTGATCCCCCGTACGAACCCAAGGTGTGAGGATTTCAGTTCCTGGTGTCTTTGTTGCCACCAAACGGTTCTTTTGAATCTTATCATCGACTCGCCCTAATCCAGTCTCTTGCACAGCCTCCCGAGCCAAAGCATCCAACTGGTCGAGTGTGCATTGACGCATCGCTGCAACGATTCGCTCACGATCCTCCAAACTGAGGGCGACAAGTTCGCGCTGAGCAACCGTTGCGGCTGCGATGGCGTCGTCCATGTCTGAGAACACACCGTTGCCACCGGACACATCCATCGGCACCTTTGGTGCAGAACGCCCTCCCTCTGATTGTAAGCGAGAGACCACCTCGTTGACGATGTGCTCAATGCTGGCGGAATCCAGGCTCATTTAAGCCTCCTCTGCGCCCTTTGCGTAAGTGGTCTGCCCTTGACGATCCACGGCATCCACAATGGCCATAATCACGGCGTCGACAGGACGGTCTTTTGTGACCGCCGTTTGCCGAGCCGAGGAGCCCGAGGCGAACAGCACCAACTCACCCACGCCGCTGCCCACAGCGTCAGCGGCAACGATCGGGTTACCCGCTGGGACACCCTTCTCATCCGCTGGTGCGATCAGCATCAGACGCAAACCGTCAACGGCTGCCTCTTTGCGGGTCGAGACGACAGTCCCGACCACTCGAGCCAGTTTCACTTGGCCTTCTTAGGCGCCCGGCCCAATGGAAGGACCTCATCCACGTTACCATGGGGCCGTGGAATAATATGAACGCTGACCAACTCGCCGACCCGCTCCGCCGCTCGACTGCCGGCTTCAGTTGCTGCTCGAACAGCGGCGACATCACCACGAACGACAGCGGTCACAAAGCCACCGCCGATCTTTTCATAGCCTACCAGTTCGACTCGGGCGGCTTTGACCATGGCATCGCTGGCTTCCACCATACCCACAAATCCGCGTGTCTCAATCATGCCAAGGGCATCGGACATGTCTGTTTCTCCTTCAGGCTGATCCTTTTGCCAGCCTCGTCATCATTTTTACTCGTCGACGCCAGTGACGCTTTCAAGAGCATCAATGGCAGCCTTCGCAGCCACATCGATTTCTGCTTCCGTGCCACTCAAATAAAGTCGACCAAAGGCTCCATAAGGTCTCACCTCGATGAGCTTCACATTCGCTGCCTTTTCCGCCTCATTTGCGGCGAAGGCGATGTAAGCAGCAGGCTTGCACTCTAGAATAAACAAGCTCTCCCCAGGGACGATCATCGAGCCGAAGCGAAATTTATTGATCACCTGACTTTGATAGGGCGAGACCGATCGAATGATTTCATTGGAAACCACTTTGGGTTTAATCCGCTCATCCTCGTTGAGGTTTAAGCCCCCTAGAATGGCTTTCCCGGCTGCTTTGACCTCGCCAATGTCCTCATGATGCATCTCAAGAGAACCATAAGCCCGTTCAACCACCTGCATCGCCGGCTGGCATGCTGTGGCCTTCAATGCCGTATCAGTCACTCGATTAATGGCCATTCCTGGGGCAATTTCAACCCAGAGTGAAGCCACATAAGGCACAGGTAGAAACGCTCGCGACGTCGTGCCAACGTATCCCGCCAATTGAGGCTGCATCGAGTCGAGTAGGATAAAGGTCCGTAAGGTTGTACTCAAAAGCCGTCACCCCTCCTGTGGACGGACCCTACAGATCTTTATGGAACAGGTCTACTGGGGCAAAAGAGAAGGGGAACTTGTGGAGTACCGCAGCCGGTAATGGACGAAAAGAAACCTCTGGATGATCAACAAATCGAAGCCATGCTGGCTCCATTGCGCACCCATACTGGGGCAAAGAGATCTCGGCTCCGTCCCCTGGTCATAGGACTCGGACTTATGACCGCCATGCTGCTTATCCTCGTCCTTAGCCTTCCCAGTCGACAGGCCAAGGAAGGCCAAAGCCGAGGAGGTCCCGTCGCAACCTGCGGCAATGGAGTCGTGGAACCAGGGGAGGATTGTGAGCCTCCCAATGGACCCAACTGCAGAGCGGATTGTTTACACCCAGCGCCGACGTCGCATCAACAACAGCCCACAAAGAGCCCATAAACTCAGATCCCATGGGGTTGATCCGGCACATCCACATGGAGATTCTGGCACCGCAAATTCACCCACCCCCGAAGAACTGGTTTGCTCCGCCCGTACGGTCACCATGACGGTATCCGTCCCCGGGTCGAAGCCTTCCTCGGCAATCGTTAACTGGAACCCATAGGAGCCGCCTTCGGTGGCGATGAAACTCGGTCGCAGGGTGTCTGCGGCTTCGATCACAACGCTCGGTCCTTCGATTTGCTCCCATTTGAAAACAACCGTGCTGTCGCTGCCACGCAGATAGGTACTGGCGGTGCCATCGAGGGCCACGGTGCGCTGTCCTTCCTCCGAAGAGAGGCTCACCCGAGTATCCGGGCCGGCATCGACGATCGGTCCAGCATAACGTACCGAAATCGTCACCGAGTCCTCAGCGGACAGTGCCTCGCCTTCAGCGTCGGTGGCCGTCACGATGAGTTTAAAGACGTACTCGCCAGGATAGCGCAGATCAACGGTGGTGATCGCCTGAGCGGGAGAAGCGATCTCGACGGTTTCAGGCCCTTCCTGCAGGCTCCAAGCAAAGCTGAGCAATCCATTGAAGGGATCACGACTGGCACTGCCGTCCAACTGGACGATACCGGGGTCAACCTCTTGGTCGGGACCTGCGTCCGCCAGAGGACCTTCCGGAATCTCTTCAGCCACCACAATCAACCAACTCTGGGTATCTGTCAGTGCGCCATCGGTGACCTCGATGACAACTCTTTGCTCGGTTCCAGCTTCCGACAAACTCGGCGTCCAAGAGATCAACTGGTTCTCGTCGATTTCCATAGCATCCGGACTGTCCTTCAACTCAAAGACAAGCGGATCGCCATCGTCGTCTGAAGCAACGAGCTGATAGGAGTAAGGAAGGGTTGGATAGGCTTCTGTCGATGGTATGCTCGTGATTTGAGGGGGTGCATTCTCCCCCTCATCGATGACCGCCAACTCGAACTCTTGAGTGGCTATGCCTCCCTTACCGTCGGTCACCTGAATAACGACGGTTTCAAATCCAAGGTTTAAACGTGTCGGTTGCCAGACAACTTCTCCCGTTTCCTCATCGATTGTCATCCCCTCAGGAGCTACAGTGAGGCTAAAGACGAGTTCATCCTCCCGATCCGGATCCGTAGCTCGAGCCGTGTATTCATATCGCTCACCCACACGAGCAATCGTTTCCGGGCTGCTCGTAAAGGCGGGCAGTCCATTGGGCGCTGGTAAACTGACGACGACCTCCCAGGCCAACTCACTTTGATTCTCCTCTGCATCCTGAGCCACGAGTTTGAAACTGTAGCGACCAACATCGGTTGGAATCCAAGTCAATGTATTGCATCGTCGATCGGAACACTGTGCAGCCGGAGGCGCTCTCTGCAGTTCGACTTCAAATGCATCCCGTTCAGGATCTGAAACCCTAGGGAAATATTCATATCGCTCACCCACAATACCTTCACTCGGTGGCTCAAGACCAAACTCTGGTGCCATATTGACCGCAGGGTTTAAGACCGAGAGGAGTGTTCGCTGTTCATCGAATAAGCCGTTGCCATCATCCACACGAACCGTGAAAATGACTGACTCACCACCTAAACCCAACGGAACATTCCAACGGAGGACACCGCTGGCCGGATCGATCGACATACCGGCAGGGAAAGAACCTTGAACCAACGAGAATATCAGTCGGTCTTCATCCAAATCAGTCGCATTCACCTCGTAAAGATACACTTCGCCGGCGACGACGGATGCCGCTGGAAAACTCGTGATTCGTGGCGCTCTGTTCCCCGGATCCTCATCGACGCCGAGTTCCCAACTCTGCCGGTCAACAGCACCCTGACTGTCAAATACAGCCAGGACGACTAAGAAACTTTGGTTGCCTTGTTCATCCGTAGGAACCCACTGAATTCTACCAGTTTGTTCATCCACCTCCATGCCATCCGGACCCGTTTCTAGGTTCCAGGTGAAGATATCGCCATCATCAGGATCATCAGCCCGAGCAAAGTAGTTGTAACCCTGTCGTGCTTGCGCAGTTAGCCGAGGTTCCGAGGTTATATCCGGCGGGCGATTGGGAACACTGACCTCCCAACTTAGAACATCTGTACCTCCTCGCCCATCGTTCACCTCTACGGCAAAAGCATGCTGACCGCCCAAGTCGCCCAGAGACGGTGTCCAAGTGACTCGCTGATTATCCAATAAAGCTGTCGGGGGGGCAGTTACCAGGCGCCAAGTCAGAGGGTCCCCATCCGGATCAATAGCACGTAAGATCGTTGTCATTTCGACGTTAAGAAAGGTGGAGGTACGGGGAACCGTCGTGATTGACGGTGGATTATTGCCTCCAACCGGCGGTGAAACGATCACTTCCCAGCGTTGGCGCTCACTGGCTTGACCATCACTGACTTCGATTTGAAAAACGTGATCACCACGATCGCCTGCACCAGGAATCCAAAGTAAGGTTCCACTACTCGCATTAATCTGTGCGCCGCGAGGCCCCTCAATCAACCGCCAACTAAGGAGGTCGTCGTTGGGATCAAAAGCGAACGCATCATAGCGATAGGCCTGATTTGCGACAGCGGTGGTACCGGGGTCGCTGCGGATTTCGGGTGGTTCGTTGAGTGGTTCTTCCGGGACCACACTGACATTCCAGTTTTGCCGATAAATACCTCCGCGCCCATCACTAACCTCAATGGCAAAGCTAACGGTAGTGCCCAGTTCATTGTTACTCGGCGTCCATACAAGCAGGCCCGAATCTCGGTCGATAATCGCCGCTGGGGGGCTTGCCGTCAGACTCCAGCTTAACGCATCTCCATCCTCATCCTCACCGCGGGCATCGTAACGATAAGTCTGCCCCTCAGTCACTTGATCCTGAGGCTCACTGACGATGACCGGTGGGTTGTTGGCGGGAGCACCATCCGTCACCGTCAGAGAAATTGCCTGGGTATCAGCCAACTCCCCTGGGTCGAGCGCCATCAAAATACAAGAGAGGGTCTGTCCAATCAGTGCATTGCTCGGGCTCCAGGTCACTAAACCTGTGTTGGTATTGACCTCGAAGGGACAATCCTCATCATCCACAAAGGCGTAGAAAACCGGATCCCCATCAGGATCCTCAGCCTGGGCTTGATACTCGAATCGTTGTCCCGCAGTCGCTTGATTTGGCGGACTGGACGTAAACGATGGTGCCGTATTAGCGGCTGGCCGCCCTACACCGATCTGGAAAATCTGGGCATCCCAGAGGACACCATCCCAAACCGCTAAGGTGACCGCCACGGATCGGCCGTCCAATTCATCTCCAGGTGTCCACGTCACTAAACCTGATGCCGCATCGACAACCATGCCTTCAGGGGGATCGTTTTCTTCCGGCAAAATCCAGAAGAGGGGATCTCCGTCGGGATCGTTTGCCTCTGCTGCATAGCGATATTCGACCCCGACCTCCGCTTCGGTCGGAGGTTCGGTAACGATAACAGGAGCGCGGTTCTGTGGGGGGGGCGGCTCACCGGTTACAGCGACGGTCCAACTTTGTTCTGTCGTACCATCATTCTCATCTCGAACTTCGATTCTGAAGGCAAAACTCTGACCTTGTTGTCCTTCTGTCGGAGTCCAACGAAGCGTCCCCGCCTGGGCGTCCATTGTCGCACCAACCGGTCCGCCAAGGAGCGCATAGCTCAGATCATCTTGATCCAAATCAAAAGCCTGGACTTGATACTGATACAGCAGCCCTGGAGCGCCTGCGAGCCCTGGCGACGATGTGATGACCGGCGGTTGATTTGCGTCCCCTGCCCCTACCGTGACCGACCAATTCTGGTTGACTGAACCGCCATTACCGTCTCTGACCACGATCTCGAATGCAAAGGATTCTCCCTCCGTGCCTTCGGGAACCAACCAGGCAATACCGTTGACCGGTCCTTGTTGAACCAAGCGAGCACCATTAGGACCATTCAATAA
>MDTA01144532.1_pt1 | contig 12544 bp, 10 predicted proteins | sample 811151 | NCBI WGS metagenome assembly MDTA01 (sample SAMN05326648, study PRJNA326480) | marine metagenome | isolation source: seawater | place: Indian Ocean: South | collected 2010
CCGGTTCGCCGCTGCTCCGACGTGTGCTCCGCAAGATCGACGAGTTCGGTGCCCGCGTCGTGATGGCGACTTCCATGGGGCCTGAAGGCGCCCGGGAGTTTCTCACACAATCCGTCGTGGACTGTCCCGTGATCTCGGCGGATGGCGCCGTCATCATCCAGCGTGACGACAAGGCCGTTCTGCACAGCAGCACGATTTCACCGGACATCCAGATGAAGGTGCTCTCATCCCTGTCAGGTGGTGGCAGTGGACTCGAAGTCACCTTGGAGGATCTGACCGGCAAACGCATCGTCTCCAGGCAACCGACGGACATCCAACCCATCAAGGACTGCATCCGAATGCGTTTGTCCGGACCGGTCGAAGCGTTGGATGCGATCCTCGGAACCATCGGTCCGGAGCTGTGGCAACCGGGTCATGTCCAGGTGCATCGTGATCGTCCCGGTCGCGTCGACATCCTGAGCGGGATGGCGGAACGCAGTGTCGCGGTCCAGTGGCTCACGCGAAGGTGGGGACTGGATCGTCAGCAGGTCCAGTCGATTCTGACGGATGTTCGATCGTCGGGTTTGGCGCAATGGTCCGGGCATGCCATCGCCCTGAAAAATGCATCGGAACAGGTTGCGGCGTATTGCGACAAGAAGCTCGAATTGAGTGGTGTGGACGGCGTTGCAGATGCCGTTGATTCGATTCTCTAGGCGATTTGACGAGCATTCCCTCGGTCGGCCTTCTGCGCGTATGATGTGTCCCCAGGAGAACTTGCGACATGTCCGACTCATCCGATCTTTCAGCGACCTGTGAATCCGGTGCACCCGTCTCCGCCGGCGTGGCCGGGATGCCTCAGGTCGGCAACATCTGGCTCTATGGCCGGATGGTGCCTGCCAAGGAAGCCAAGGTCAGCGTCTTCGATCACGGCCTGCTCTACGGCGACGGCTGCTTCGAAGGGATCCGGGTCTACAACTCCAGGATCTTCAAGCTGAGGTCCCATCTGAAGCGGATGTATGCCTCCGCAGAGAGCATCCATCTCAAGCCTCGGTGGTCCATGGATGAAATCGAGGATGCCATCCGGATGACCGTCTCGGACAATGACATCGAGAACGGCTATGTCCGCCTCGTATTCACGCGTGGCGTGGGCACGCTGGGATTGAATCCCTTCCATTGCACCGAGCACACGGCTTTCGTGATCGCAGCCGACATCGCGCTGTATCCCGAGGAGCTCTATCGAAACGGCCTTCCCGTCGTGGTCGCCAAGCGACGTCGCATTCCAATCGAGTGTCTCAATCCGGAAATCAAGAGCCTCAACTACCTCAACAACATCCTCGCCAAGGTCGAAGCGATCGAGGCAGGCGTTCTCGAGGCGATCATGCTCAATGCCCGCGGCGAGGTTGCGGAGTGCACCGGAGACAACATCTTCCTGATCAAGGACGGCAAGATCTCCACACCGGATCTGACGGCCGGCATGCTGCACGGCATCACGCGTCAGTTCGTCATCGAGGAAGTCGCCCCGTCGATCGGTCACACCGTCGAGGAACGTCCACATACCGTCGACGAGTTCTTCGAGGCCGACGAAGTCTTCCTGACCGGAACGGCCGCCGAGGTGATCGGTGTGAACAGGATCGATTCAACCGATATCGGCAATGGCCGGGTCGGTCCCATCACCACGGAGCTGACGGCCAAGTTCCGAAGCTTCGTGCGTGAAGACGCCACTGAAAACTGATTTGATCAGCGATCGTTGCCCTGAACGGTCAGGTTCACCGGTGCGTCGGCTTCCTGCGAGCCGCACCCTGCATCGTTCTGTACGTGCAGCTTGCGAGCACGCTGAGTCGACCAGTCCGTCACCGAATGATCCGGTGCATCATCACCATCATGCACCTTGAGAATCTCATAGGCGTTGTTCCGCTGAGCAGGGGTGAATCCTGCGCCTCGGATCAGGTGGCAGAGCAGCGGTTCATCCAGGCAGTAGGTCGTTCCTGCTGCGCTCACCACGTTTTCCTCCATCATGACCGAGCCCATGTCATTGGCGCCCCATGCCATGGCGACCTGTCCGATGTGGGGTCCCATCGTGACCCAACTGGCACCGATGGAGTGGACATTGTCGAGGTGGAGTCGTGAGAGGGCCTGCGTCCTGAGGTAGTCGCTGGATCCGGCCATTCGGACCCGTCGTCCGAATTCCGGATGGGCATCGCGATCACCGTTCCCGTCGAGTCGAGCGACCGCATCGCCCGGGAAGACATCCGCCAGATCATCGTTCTCGTGATCACCCCATTCCCGGCATCGTCCCAACGGCGTGTTCTCGCGTTGGAAGGGCCATGAGATGAAGGCCATGGTCCGGCCGCCACCATCGGCACCGAAGTCGGTGATGCTGCGATCCTGCCAGGCTCGAACGAGTTCCATGTGATGGACGCGGTCCGCGATGCCTTCGATGTGACCGAACATCATCGTGGCCGAGGTGTTCATGCCCAGTTCATGCGCGACCCGCATCGTGGAGAGCCAGGCTTCCGCATTGCATTTGCCCAGTCCGATCTTCTTCCGGACGGGTTCCGCGAAGATTTCGCCGCCACCACCCGGCACGGTATGCAGGCCCGATGCCTGGAGCCGGGTGAGAACCCATCGAAGCTGTTCCTCGAGCGTGGCACCGGGCGGATCGAAGAAGTCGATGAACTCGATGATCTCCGGTGGACTGAACGCGTGGACATGCACGGAGGGAAACTGCGATCGAATCGTCGACAGAAGGGTTTCGTACCACTCCAGCGGAAGCTCGGGGTTCATGCCACCCTGCATGAGGATCTGTGTTCCGCCGATCGCGACCAGTTCCCGGATCTTTCCAAGGATGTCATCGACTTCCAGGGTGTAGGCATCGTCCTCGTCGCCGTTTCGTCTGAACGCGCAGAAGGTGCACTTGGCGGTGCAGACATTCGTGTAGTTGATGTTCCGATCGATCACGTAGGTTCGAAGCTGCTCACCATGAATCGCCCGGCATCGGGCATCGGCCCATCGACCGAGCTCCTGAATGGGCATCTCCTGATAGATCCTCAGCGTCTGCTCAGGTGTCAGCCGGACCTCACCATGGACGAGACCCTCGAGAAAACCAGGGTCCATGGGGTCAGCATCTGGGCATATTCGTGCTGGGGTCCGCGTGATCATGACCACTCATCATAGGGCCAGCGGTGCGGATTCAGCGAACAGTCTGGAAACAACGTCTGGCCGTGCCGTCCTGGCGAACCAACGCTCTCGCACGAGCCCCACAGCGGGGGCATCCGCCGTTGTAGCTGGTCCGGGAGGCGTTCCGGTAAAGGCGTCCATAGACATGGCAGCATCGGAACCAGATCGAGAGGAAGGGCCTGCTTCCGGGTGTGGCAGGCGGTGGGGAAACCGAGCGTGTCCGGTCGGCGGACCGGCCGAGGCTGGCGATATCGACGATGTCCTGGAAATGGGTCATGGCATCCTGTCTATCGGCAAGAAACCACGGTTTCCTTCTTTTCGCGACCGGGCATCAGCCGCTGCAGGTGGATTCCACTCGACCAGCCGCTGAGCGGCAGCGTTCGAGGATGCCATCGGCCAGATCACCGAGTTCCCCGGCACGGTCGGCATCCGAGACGGACGGCAGATTGATCCGGACATTGCAGTTCGCGGATCGCGCCGCGGCTTCGGCCGTGATGGCCGCGACGGCCAGATCACTTCGCAGCATGGGGCTGGTCGCCTCGATGAGGCGTTCCAGAAGCTGGAGCAGGGCGTCCGATTCCTGCATGACCTGAAGCGGCGCTTCGATGGCGGCATGGACGGCGGCATCCCAGCCCTGGACGCGAACCGGATCATCCTCGGCTCGTTTGAACAGATCGTTGAGTCCGCCATAGGCGACGGCATCGGCTTCTGCCAGATCCAACGCGCGCTCGGTTACCTGGGAAAGCGAAGACAGGGCTTCATCATGAAGCGAGTCATGATCCGAGAGGGCGGCGCGTCCCTTCGAGTAGATGATGGCCATGTGCGCGATGGCGCCCGCGATCGCCAGCGAGGCTGCAGCGGCAGCGCCACCGCCGGGGGTCGGGGTTCTCTCGGCCAGCTGCTCCAGGAACCCGGTGAGGGTGACTGTCTTCAGGTCGAGCGTCAACCGCGGATCTCCCCGTTGAATCGTGTCTTGAGCAGATCCATCACCTTCGGCATGGAATCGTCCACTTCCTCGTTGCGCAAGGTCCGCTCCGGATCCCGGAATCGAATTCGAAGCGTCAGCGACTTGTGGCCGGACTCGATGCCCTTGCCGCGATAGGTGGTGACGAAGTCCACCGATTCCATGAACGGCAGGTCGAGCGATTCGATGCCTTCCTGGATCGCGTGCCAGCGTGTTGTTTCCTCGAGAATGACCGACAGATCCCGTTCGATCGCGGGATAGGCCGGCAGGGCGTGTACTTCGATGTCGGGCGGCCAACCGGCCATCAGATCATCGATCGAGATTTCGGCGGCCATGATGGGCTGGTCGAGTCCGAAGGCCTTGAGCGTCTTGCCGGACAGCCGACCCGCCCAGCCGACTGGTGTGTTGTCGATGCGGACGGTTCCACCCGGTGCAAACCAGCCGGGTGCCTGTTCCGGATCGATGTCGAGCCTGGCCGCGGGGCCGCAGAGCAGATTCGCGAGTCGTTCAAGGACCCCTCGCAATGGTCGAAGACCGTCCTGGTCCGCATCGCACAGCAACGCAAGGGATCGTTTTTCGGATCGTGCGCCATCGAGGCTGTTGAAGGTGGAGCCCCATTCGAACAGTCGCAGAGAAGCGGTGCCCTGATCGAGATTGAACTTGCGGACACGCAGCAGACTGGCCAGGACCGATGGACGCAGGCACGCGTCACCTCCGGCACAGCTGGCTTCGACGCGCATCATCGTCTCCTGATCATTGAGGAACGCCGAGCCTTCCCGTTCCGAGACGAGCGTGTGCGTGACGGATTCGACGAAATCGGCTCCGACAAGCAGGCGGGAGATCGCACGCTGACAGGCCAGTGATGCCGGCATGGCGGCAGGCCGCATGCGCATCACATCGGGCATGTCGATGTCATCGAAGCCGTGCATGCGAACGACTTCCTCGATCAGATCGACTTCTCTTGAGATGTCGCCTCGATGATGGGGAACCGTCGTTGTGATGAGATCGCCCTCGGGTTTCGGTTGGAACCCAAGCCGATCGAGATAGCCGATCATCGTTTCGTCATCCAGAGGAACGCCTGTGAGATCGCGGAATCGCTGAGGTCGCATCTGGACCTGTTCCGCCTCCGGCAACGGCGCACCTTCTCGGCAGACCCCCTTGCAGAGCGTGCCGCCGGCGTGCTCGAGGATGAGTTCGACCAGTCGTCGGGCGGCCGGGTCAACGGCTGCGGGCGACACCCATCGTTCGAAACGGAACGAGGAGTCACTGCTGATGTTGTGTCGACGGGAGGTGTGCCGTACCGCGACGGGGTCGAACGTGGCGGCTTCGACGAGGATGTTCTTCGTCTCCTCGGTGACAGCCGTCAGGGCACCACCCTTCACACCGGCGAGTGCGACCGGTTTCTCGGCATCCGCGATGACGAGCTCGGAACCATCAAGTTCGATCTCGACCGCATCTTCTCCGATGGGCAGGAATCGTTCACCGGCGCGTGCCATTCGAACGATGATCTCACCACCGGCGAGCTTGTCGAGATCGAAGACATGGGTCGGTTGTCCCAGCTCGAAGAGGACGAAGTTGGTGGCATCGACGATGTTGTTGCGTGGAATATCGCCCCGTGCGATCAGTCGCGAAGCCATGTGCTGCGGCGAGGGTGCGACCTGGACATCGCGAATCACCTGGGCGGTGTACAGCGGGCAGGCGTCGACGCACTGGTTGGTCACCTTGGCATGCTGCTCGACGGCATCTCCATCGGCGACCGGATCCGGCGAAGGTTGCATCAGCTTGCGATTGGATGCCGCAGCGATCTCCCGGGCGAGGCCGAGGTGGCAGGTGCAATCGCCCCGGTTCGAGGTCATCTCGAAATCCTGACGGATGTCGTCTTCGACCTCCTCCCGGTCTTCGAGTGGAAATCCGGCCTGGGTCAGCAGATCGGCCTGCTCCTGGTCGGTCGCGGGGGGGTCGAGGTAGTCATTGATCCAGGCGACTGATGCGTACATGCTGGAAGGGTATCCGCGGCAGTCGAATCGTGGGTGATCGGGGGCTTTCGGCCCTCTGGCCGTAGGGTGAGATAGACTTGCAGCATGCGATTGGCATGGACGTCTCCGATCATCCTCCTGCTTGCCCTTGTGGGCTGTTCATCGACCCCGGGACCTGCTGTTCCCGAAGCGTCGTCGGCCGGGTTGTCGGATGAGACCACGCCGTCGGTCCCTCTGGCAGCCAGTCCGGTTCCGGACGATTTTTCCGTGGATATCACGATCCTCGCTGCTCAGGAAGGTCCTCGGGCGGAGTCCCGCAATGCGCGGTACGTCCTCTTCCCCGATGGCACGCTTCGATACGCGAGTTCGATCGGAAAAGGTCCCAACACGTTGCCGCCGATCGTCCGCCGTCTGAATCGGCGTCAGGTCGACGATCTCTGGAACCGGGCCCGTCAACTGGGACTGACCGATTCGTCCCGGGCGGATGAGGTCAGCAACTTCAGAAAGGTCTGGGCGCCCTGGGAAGGACACGTCTATCTCTTCGCGTTCACGGCTGACGGCAACTACTGGAACTACGCACGCAAGGTCGATCCCGGTCAGGAACTGGATCCGGCGCTCCGTTCATTCCTCAGGAGCATGGCCGCGCTGGCCTGGGCCCGGGATGAGGCCGACACGCAGTTCGCCCTTGAACCCAAGCGATTCGACTACGGACCGGATCCCTACGCGCCGTACCGTCGCAACATGGAAGCACTGAAGGCGGCTCAGGAGGAGAAGGACCGTGACAACTGATTCGATCATGCGAAGTGTTCGCAGTCTGATCCTGCTCACGTGTCTGGCATCCATGTCGAGCCTCTGGGGGTGTGCCTCCAATTGGGTTTCCACGGGTGGACCCGACAGTCCGACAGGGGGCCTTTCCATCGAACTGTTGATGGAAGGAAAGGCTCAGCAGATGGTCCGTCTTCAGTTGAGTGGTGACGGTCTGTTGAAGTACGCCGGTGGGCGTGATGTGGCCAACAACGTCTATTCGTGGGAAGGCCGTGTGGACCGGGCGGATGGCCAGGCCGTTGCAGCCGCAGTTCGATCCGGCCAGTGGTTCGTCGATCCACCGAGCGGTGATGGAAACGAAACCCATACGTGGTGGATCAAGGCCTGGGATGCCCAGGGTCGCCATGCGAACTTCACGGTCTACGGGGATGCGAAATCCGTGCAGACCGTCTACGACATCCTCAACAAGATCGCTTCCAGTCGCTTCAGTTCCTACCTGGATGCCTTGCCGGAGCCGAGTCTGGATCGACAGTTGAAGCGTGAGTCCGCGGTCGAGAACGCATCGCCGTCAGGCGATCCGGGTTCGAAGGATTCCAACGAATGACTCGCCGCGCCTTTTCGATGATCGGGATGCTGATGACGCTGCTCTGCATGTTCATGCTGATGGCCATCGCGATTCCCGCGATCCAGCAGAGCATGACCGGTCTGAAGGAAGACGGGGGCAAGGTGCCCGTGAGTGGTTGGGGCATGCAGGATCAGGTCAATCTCTACGCGTTGATGCAGGGACTCAACACGACCGGACTCAGTACGGGTGAGGGCATGCCCGTGCCCAGCGAAGTTTCCGGCAGTCGGGACAGCATCGACGATACTACGGCCAACCTCTACAGCCTGCTCATCATGCAGCGTTACGTGTCACCCGAGAAGCTGGTTTCCAAGGCCGACTACATGGTGGACCCGGATGATGACTATGACTGGTCAGTCTACGATCCGCGCGAGGGCATCTACTGGGATTCGTCCTTCTCGGCGGATCTCGCCGACATCAGCAACGTGTCCTACGCACACATGCCGCTCTACGGTGATCGTCTGAAGGATCACTGGGGTGCGAACATGAGTCTGAGCAGTCGATTTCCTCTGTTCGGCAATCGAGGACCGGAAGACGGCATCGAGACCGAGGAGTCATACGCCTGCTTCGACGGCAAGTGGGGCGGGTACGTCGCCTTCGGTGACGGTCATGTCGAGTTTCTCGGATCACCTTCCGCATACCGGGGCCATCTCAAGAGTGGTGGAGTGGACGGTCTGTTCTCGATCGACGACACGCGTCGACATTCCGATGCCATTCTGGGGTTCACCTCCAGAATGCGATCCGACGGTCCTGTTCTTCAGTGGGACTAGTCCGGTTTCAGCAGTTCATCCATGAAACGAAACGTGGCCCCTTCCGGGGCCACGCCTGTCGTTCATGTTGAAGCCGTTCGATCAGAGATGACGGACTCGGGTCCGCGTCTCTTCGAAGACCAGCCGTTCAGGGCTGTCGACGTCGATCATCATCGATGTGGTCTTGGTCGCATCGGTCTTGTCCTGCATGGTGCCTGGTGAGGACCAGACGTAGCCACAGATGATGACGACGATGACGATCAGGATGAAGAACCAGAAGAGGCCACCCCATCCACCGTCATCGTACGAAGCATCATCGTTGTCTCCATCCCACGCGAACTCGGTTCCGGGAATGACGGCCCAGATCACGGCGAAGAAGAAGAAGATGATGACGGCGAACAGAATGAAGTTGAACGCATGGGAGCCGTTGATGGCTGGTCCGATCGGTTCCAGCCAGAGTCCGCCACCCCAGATGGGGAGGAAGAACAGGAAGAACAGGAAGACGAGCCAGAGGCAGCCGATGTCAGCGGCGGTGTCGTCGGCGGCTGCGGCCCTGGCCGAGTAGGTCGGTCGAACGGCCATGGCGTAGATCGCACCGAACACGATGCAGGCGATGATGAATACGAAGATCAGATCCCAGAGCCAAATCATGCATACCTCCATGTTCGGAGGGGTTCCGCCGATCCGTTGGGGCATCGGCGTTCCTCCCAATGCGATCAAGGTAACGCACGAGCACGATTCTGACACAGGATGGTGATGCCGGAGTGGATTCGATTGATTGGCAGGTGATGGGCGGAACCGGTTCCACAGGATGGAACTGCCGGTCCCGACGCGGCTTGTGACGAGTGGTTCTGCAAAGAACAAAGGCCCCGGGCCGAGCCGGGGCCTTGTTGGTTCATAGGCTAGGCAGGATTCGAACCTGCGACCGAACGATTATGAGTCGTGTGCTCTAACCGCTGAGCTACTAGCCCCTGGCTGTAGTGTAGCCCGTCAGGCCCAGGGCCCGAGCACCTTCACGAGTTCATCATGGACCAGGCCGTTGCTGGCAATGCCTCTGGCGCTGCCTGGATCGCCATCCCGCCGGCCTGTCCAGTCGGAATACCGTCCGCCCGCTTCCTGGAGGATCGGGACGATGGCGCCGATGTCCCATCGCTTGAGTTCGGGTTCGACGACGGCATCGATGCGACCCGTGCATACGAGCAGTTCGCAGTAGCAGTCACTCCAGCCACGTGTTCGACGACAGGCGTGTCCCAGCGCGACGTAGGCATCCGGAAACTCGTGCGCCCGGAAGTAGTCGAAGGAGGTCGTGCACACCATGGCCTCGTCGAGTCGATTCGTCTTGGAGACACGGGCGGCGGCCGGTTGGGCATCCCGGATCTGGTGCCACGCGCCGCTGCCCCGCACCGCCCAGGCCCGTTCATCCAGGATCGGAAATTCCATCATGCCCGCCAGCGGTTGTTCATCATGTTCGATGCCGATCAGGATGCCGAACATCGGAACACCATGAACGAACGAAATGGTTCCATCGATCGGATCGATGACCCAGCGGTAACCGGTGGTTCCATCGGCGTCATCCGAACCGTATTCCTCGCCGATGAGGCCATCGCCCGGAAAGGCGACATCGATCGACTTGCGGATGCAGGCTTCGGCTTCTCGATCGGCCGTGGGGACCGGTGAGCCGTCCGCCTTGTCCTCGACGGAGAAGGACTGGCCTGAAAAGTAGTGACGAAGAATATCGCCGGCGGCCTTCGCGATGTCGTGTGCGGCATCGAGTCGTTCCTGAAGTCCGGCCTTGATGTCATGATCGATGGTCGGTGTCATGACGATGATGGTAGCCGCACGCTCCGGCAGACGTGACGTGCCGCAGCGTGCGAAAACCGTTTCCTTCGATGGACGACGATCAGGTGATGCACGATCTCACGTCATCGGGGGAGGCGTCCTGGCATTCGAACCGATCACCATTCGGTTCAGCCGGGACGGAGGGGACGCGAGACCGGTGCAGTCACTGCTTTTCGCGGTGTCCTGTGGTCAGTGCCGCTACCAGCAGACACAGACCGACTCCCCCCAAGGTTGCCATTGCATACGTAACCAATACGGGGCCAAACAACATGTCGCACCGCCTTTCTTCGATTGCCGTCAACGGGGGCTGTGGAGAGAGATGTTCCCGAGCAGGCGCGTACGCGGAACAGTGCAGCCTCCCCTCGGCTGCATGCCACAGTTTCACGGAGCCGTTGCGGCGTCCGCGAGCCCCACTCGTGATTCCTTTCACAGGTCCCCCGTTGGACCTGGCAATCGACAGCATCACCCGTGGCGGGTGACCGATACCGGAGGTCTGAGTTGAAGATCCTTCTCAGAGTCGTCCTGGATCATCCTGGGAGGGAGAGTCGGTCTGACTTTGAGAAGGCTTCAGGTCGCATCGCTGAATGCACAAACCTGATCCGGTCACGGTCCCCGCAGCCGGGGAGTCGCGTGCACGCTGCGACCCGAAGATCAATGTTGCACGCGTCACTCATACTATGCGCAACGTTACCCCTGTTTGGCAAGGAAAAAACCGATGACTGCTTGATTTTGTTCAAACGAACACGTCGTTGACATGTCTGTTCGATACGAACGTGCGCGTCGAAGTGCGTCCGTTCAGAAGTTGATGAAACGCAGAGGTCTCAGGAACAGTCGCCGTAGTTGCCAATGAGCAGCAGCAGGTCATCGACATCGGTGTCATCGTCACCGTCGCAGTCACCATCGGCATTCAATTCAAAGACAGCCAGAAGCGCCAGCAGGTCATCGACGCTGACGTCACCGTTCCCATCGAGGTCACCCGGGCAGGGTGTCTGGCAGTTGTCTTCGATGGCATTGTCACCATCATCGGTCCAGGGTCCGGTGATCTGATCGGAGGTGCCCTGGTTGCCGCAGAACACCGAATCGCTCACGGCCGGGAGCATCTGATCTTCGGAGAACATGCCGCTTCCGAAGAAGATGGCGGTGTTGTTCCTGAGCGTGGTGCCCTGGATGACGGGAAATCCGAAGATGGCGTTGTAGATGCCACCGCCGGATTCAAGGGCCTCATTGTCTTCGAAGAGGCAGTCGATCAGGGTGATGTTGCCTTCCCACTGGGAGCAGCAGGCATCGCCATCGTTGTAGAGGCCGCCACCGAAGGAGGCCTGATTGTTTCTGAAGACGCAGTCGTTCAGCGTCGGCTGGCTTCGCAGGTTCGCCATGCCGCCACCGATTTCACCGGTGTTGCCTTCAAAGAGGCACCGCGTGAAGATCGGATGTTCCGGTTGTCCGGTTTCCCAGCAGGCGTAGCCACCACCCCAGGTGGCGGTGTTGTCGATGAAGCGACAGTCGATGAAGCTGGGGCCGCCGTTGAGGTTGTAGAAGCCACCGCCGAGGAAACCGGCGTTGTCCAGGAACGTGCAGTTGATGAAGGTGGCATTGGAGTGGAAGGTCATGACGGCCGTGTCGGCGGTCGATCCGGTGAAGGTGATGTCGCGCACGGTCGGATCGATCTGCTGGAAGCCGATGCTCATGATGCTTCCTTCACTGCCGGACGTGATGGCGGTGGTGGGCAGTCCATCCGATCCGGTGGAACCACGAAGTGTGATCGCCTTGCCGTTGAATTGGATACCGAACTCGTTGTAGAGACCGGGTGCGATGACGACTTCATCACCGTCACTGGACGCATCGATGGCTTCCTGAATGGTCGGATAGTCCGTAGGCACATTGATCACGTCTGCAAATGCGGCGCTGCTCATCAGGGTCAGGCAGATCATCGCGATGAACAGACGTGGGGAGGTCATGGGCAGGCAGTTCCGTAGTATCCAAGCAATGCGAGAATGTCATCCACTGTGACCTGTCCGTCACCGTTGAGATCGCTGTCACATCCATCCGTGCAGTCAGATCCAAAATCACTCAGAAGCAGCAGGACGTCATCCACACCGACTTCGCCATCACTGTTGATGTCACCCAGGCACTGGCACTCGTCGGGGATCCCATCAGCGTTCTCATCAATCGAGATGCCATCCGCGATATCACACTCGTCAGGAACAGCATTGCCATTGCAGTCATCGCTGCTACCTGAAGCGATGTCGAGCTCATCACACCGATCATTTGCATTACAGTCAAGTCCACTGAGTTCGCCTGGAGGCGGATAGGTGCGCAGGGTGATGTCCTGAAACTGAACAGCACTCTCGTTGTAGTAAGCGGTGGCAATCTGGAGCCCGGAGATGCTGATTCTTGGGGACGTCACCCATCCAGCTTCAGTTACGTAATAGCCTTCGATCGTATCGATCTCGATCCAGGCAACACCGTCATA
>MDTA01021025.1_pt1 | contig 12539 bp, 17 predicted proteins | sample 811151 | NCBI WGS metagenome assembly MDTA01 (sample SAMN05326648, study PRJNA326480) | marine metagenome | isolation source: seawater | place: Indian Ocean: South | collected 2010
AAATTTACAAAGTAATAATTTAAATGAAAATGAAAAAACAAAATTGATGTGTTTATCGGGAGTTAAACAGTATCCAATGAGAGTTAAATGTGCCACTCTAGCCTGGCATACTTTAACATCTGCTATTAAAAACCTACAAAATAAAATTGATTCTGAACAACTATGAGCCTAAAAGAAAAAATAATTAATGAAATAAAGAAAATTTATGATCCTGAAATTCCAGTAAATATTTATGAATTGGGATTAATCTATGATATATTAATAGATGATAAAAATAATGTAAAAATTGACATGACATTAACAACTCCAAATTGCCCTGTGGCTGAAAGCTTACCAAACGATGTAAAAAACAGTGTTAAAGAAATTAAAGAAGTTAAAGATGTTGATTTAAAACTTGTTTGGGACCCACCTTGGGACAAGTCGATGATGTCAGAAGCTGCAAAACTAGAACTTAATTTATGAACAAACAAATTATTACTCTTAGCAATAACGCCGCACATAGAATAAAAGAAATTATGTCAAAAGCTGAAAAAAATGCGATTGGTGTTAGGGTTGGTGTAAAATCTGGTGGTTGCGCAGGCATGTCATATATAATGGAGTATGCAAAAGAAACAAATCCTAACGACGAAATTATAGAGGATAAAGGTGTAAAAGTTTTTATAGATTCTAGTGCAATTATGTACCTTTTGGGCACTGAAATGGACTACAAAAAAGAGGAATTTTCCTCAAATTTTGTATTTAACAACCCTAATGAGACTGAAAGATGTGGATGTGGCGAGTCCTTTAAGGTATAATTAGATTATTATGAGAGATACAAAACATTTAGAGAAACACTCGAATAATATCGCAGCAAATAAGAAAGAAAAAAGCTTGTTTAGAAATCTCCGAAAGGAAGTAGAAGCTGGAGCTAACGGTACTTTAGAATACACAATTAAAGAAGGTGTTAATAAAGATAAAATAGCTGACGATAAAATTATTAAAAATAAAAAATAACCTTTAACAACTGTAATACATATCAAACTCTATAGGGTGTGGAGTATGTTCGAAATTATGTATTTCTTCAAATTTTAGAGCGATATAAGCATCAATTTGATCATCTGTAAATACCCCTCCTTGTTTTAGGAAATCTCTATCTCTATCCAAACTCTCCATAGCTTCTCTTAGAGATCCACATACAGTTGGGATATTTTTAATTTCATCTTCAGATAAAGAGTACAAATCTTTGTCAAAAGATTTGCCTGGATCGATTTTATTTTTTATTCCATCTAAACCTGCCATTAGCATTGAAGAAAAAGTCAAATATGGATTTCCAGAGGCATCAGGAAATCTTATTTCACATCTTGCACCTTTTTTACTTAGTGTTATTGGTATTCTACATGATGCAGATCTGTTTCTAGCAGAGTAAGCTAATAGAACCGGAGCTTCAAAACCAGGTATTAATCTTTTATAACTATTTGTTGTAGCATTAGCGAAAGCATTTATTGCCTTAGCGTGTTTTAAAATCCCACCAATATAATATAGTGCGGTTTCTGATAAACCTGAATATTTATCTCCTGAAAAAGTGGGTGTATCACCTTTCCAAATTGACTGGTGGACATGCATACCCGATCCATTATCTCCTTTTACTGGTTTAGGCATAAAAGTTGCAGATTTTCCAAATGAATGAGAAACCATATGCACAACGTATTTATATAATTGTACGTTATCAGCTTGATTTACTAATGTACCAAATAACATCCCAAGTTCATGTTGACTTGGCGCAACTTCGTGATGATGTTTTTCAACAGTAATCCCAACATCTCTTAATCCTTTAAGGTATTCGCCTCTAATATCTTGAGCACTGTCTACAGGAGGAACTGGAAAGTAGCCACCTTTAATTCCTGGTCTGTGACCCATATTTCCATTTGGATAATCTTTTCCAGTATTATAAGGACCTTCTGAACTATCAATTTTAAAGCTAGTTTCATTCATATCGTTTTTATATTTAACATCATCGAACACAAAAAATTCTGGTTCAGGCCCAAAGTAAGCTTTATCACCAACACCTGAAGTTTTTAAATATGCTTCAGCTTTTTTAGCAATACCTCTAGGGTCTCTCTCGTAGGGATCTTTTTTTACCGCATCAAGAATATCACAAAATAAAATGAGAGTATTATGTGAAGTGAAAGGATCGACTATTTTTCTACTAGTATCTGGTTTTAATATCATGTCAGACTCATTTATTGCTTTCCAACCAGCTATCGAAGATCCATCAAAAAACACTCCATCATTCAACATACTTTCGTCAACAACGGTAGCATCCATTGTAAGATGCTGAAGTTTTCCTCTTGGATCTGTAAAACGTAGATCTACAAATTCGATCTCTTTTTCTTTCATTGTTTTTAAAACATCATTTGCACTCATAAAATCCTTTTGATTACGATAACTTATTATTAAAAAAGTAGTTTAATAGAAAGTAAATATATAGGATATCAGCTATGCAATTATGACATAAGTAGCACAATAGTCATGAAAAATTGAATAAAAACATTGATTTTTAAACAGCAATCAATAGTTGTAGCAACATAATGTTAGATTTAATGAACAAAGAACCTGTCCAAAGAGTAAATAAAAAACTAAAAGAATTTGACCAAAATTTAAATATAGTAGTCTTAGAAGATACGGCAAAAACAGCCAGAGATGCTGCTAAAAGTCTGGGCACAGAAATTGGCTCTATAGTAAAAAGCCTGTTATTTAAATGTGAAAATAGTTATTTATTATGTCTAGTAGCTGGAGACAAAAGATGTTCTCTAAATAAAATTAAAAAAAATTTAAATCAAAAAGATGTTTGTATGGCAAGTGCAGATGAGGTTAAAAATGTAACAGGCTTTACGATTGGCGGAGTATCTCCTGTGGGACATTTAAACAATATAAATATATTTATAGATGATAGCTTATCAAGATTTCCAGAGGTATTTGCCGCAGCTGGACACCCACACTGTGTATTTAAAATAAATTTTACAAACTTAAAAAATATAACAAAAGGAAAGGTCTTAGATATTATTGAATGAAAAATCCTAAATCATTAGACTATATTTTACTTTCGTTGCTAGCTTTAATTTGGGCTTCAGCTTTTTTTAATATAAAAATTGCAACCTATTCTTTTGGACCAGTTACAATAGCTTTTTTTAGAATTTTATTTGGAGCTATCCCTGTAATTTTATTATGTTTATATAAAAAAATAAAAATAGAAGCTTTTTCCAAAGACTGGTATTGGTATGCATTAATTGGGACAATAAATTTAGTAGTGCCCTTTTTTTTAATTGCATACGGAGTTCAAAAAGTTCAAAGTAATTTAGCTGCAATTTTAATGGCATCTACCCCTTTAAGTGCAACTGTACTTGCACATTTTTACACAAAAAAGGAAAAAATTAATTTCAGCAAATCAGTTGGAGTTTTAATTGGTTTTTGTGGAATTTTTATTCTTTTCTCAGACAACATTTTAATTAATTCAGAAAATTTTTTATACGCATTAATGATTTTATTTGGATCTACTTTTTATGTAATAGGAGGACTATTAACATTAAAAATAAGTAAAAAAAAAAATGAAAATGTGACGGCATCAATATTGATTTGGGGATCAATAATAGTTTTTCCATTAGTCATAATGACTGAACAGCCTTGGGAGATAAACCCGAGATTAGACTCAATTATTTCTTTAATTTATCTTGGTGTATTTCCTACTGGAATTGCTTGGTTATTAAGATTTAGAATACTAAAAGTTAATGGATTAGTTTTTCAGGCTCAAGTAGCTTATTTAATACCTATTTTTGGAGTAATTCTTGGTTACATATTTTTAAAAGAATTAATTACAATTAAGGTTTTGATAGCTCTTTTTGCTGTTATAATAGGATTTTATTTTGTTAGGCTTTCTATAAAAGAAAATATCAAGTCTTTATGAAAAATTTTAAAGTAAAAATTGCACTATTAACTGTAACTGATACGAGAAATCTAAAAACAGACAAATCGGGCAATATTTTAATTAAAAAGATAGCCAAAGCCAAACATAGTCTAATTGAAAGAAAAATATGCAAAGATAATAAAAATGATATTAAAAAAATTATTAAAACTTGGACAAAGAAAAAAAATATTGATGTAATAATTACCACTGGAGGAACTGGTTTAACAGGTAGGGACATTACTCCCGAAGCAATTGAAGATATAGCTGATAAAATGATACCAGGATTTGGTGAAGTTTTTAGAACAGTTAGTCTTAAAAGCGTTGGTACTTCATCAATCCAATCAAGAGCCTGCGCAGCACTATCTAATGGTAAGTATATATTTGCATTACCAGGTTCATCTGGAGGTGTTACTGATGCTTGGGAGAAAATTCTAAAGTACCAGCTGGATATTAATCATAAACCTTGCAATTTTGTAGAACTCTTTCCTAGACTAAAAGAAAAATAAGCTATTTTCTTGTAGCAATGTATACTCCAAGAGAAGCTATTAAAAAACCAATAATATCAATAGAGTTCAAACTTTCGTTTATAAATATGTAAGCCATTATAGCTGAGGTTGGAGGAACCAAAAAAAATAATGTGCTTGTTTTACTTACAGATCCTGCTTTTATTAAAAACATTAGAATCGTGAATGCTCCAAAAGATACCAGTAAAATCTGATGAGTCATTCCAAGAATAAAACCTGAGGTAAAATTTATGTACGGATCCTCAAGAAAATACATTAACAATATATTAAACAAACAACCGCCGATAGCTTGATAGCCATTGTTTACAGATAAAGATAATTTTCCGCTCAATTTTTTCTGCCAAAGTGTACCAGCTGTGATGGCTGTTAACGCTATAACTGAAACTATAACCCCATTTTCAGGAAATTCATTCTCAAAATTTATTCCTAGTACTAGCAAAGAACCTACAAAACCTAAAGCAATACCCAACCACTGTTTCCACGTTATTTCTTCACCAAATAAAGGACCAGATAAAATATTTGTTAAAATTGGTTGTAAAGTTACAATTAAAGCAACTATAGCCGCAGGCATTCCAATAGAAAATGCATACCAACATCCTCCCAAATAAATTCCATGAAAAAGTATTCCAGTTGATATACTTTCATAAACATATTTAAATTTAAATAAAATTTTTTCTTTCTTAAAAATTGAAAAAATAAAAAAACCGATGCTTACAATAAAAAATCTAAACGATAAAGCCGCAAACGGAGATGCATCATCAACGATAACTTTCCCAGATATGAAAGCTGAGGACCAAAGGAGAATAAAAAAAACAGGAAAAAAACTTATCATTAAAAAAATATCTATTTTTGATACTTTTCTTTCCATTCAGAATAAGGCATTCCATAAACATGTTTTCTAGCCTCAGGATCTGAGATTGTAATTCCTTTTTTTTCTGCTTCCTCTCGGTACCACTTTGATAAACAGTTTCTACAAAAACCAGCAAGATTCATTAAATCGATATTTTGTACATCATTTCTAACTCTTAAATGGTTTATTAACCTCTCAAAAGCAGCTGATTGTAGTTCTTTTTTTTTATTATCATCCATAATTAATTATGTTAAAGTTTTGGTAATGAAGTTGACAGGATCTTATCAAATAAATTTAGAAAAACAAAAAGTTTGGGAAGCTTTAAACAATCCTGAAATACTAAAAAAGGCTATACCGGGATGCGAAGAATTTGTAAGAGATTCTGAAAACGAATTTACAGCTACAGCAACTAATAAAATTGGGCCTTTTAATGCGAGTTTTACAGGCTCTATTGAACTTAAAGACATAGATGCTCCAAATAGCTATAAAATAGTTGGATCAGGAAATTCTCCAGTTGGTTTTGCATCAGGTGAGGCCAATGTAAGGCTCGAAGAAAAAAATCATGTAACAGAATTAACTTATTCAGTGGAGGCAAATGTTGGTGGAAAAATTGCACAAATTGGTTCAAGGTTAATTGACATGACCGCGAAGAAAATGGCTGATATATTTTTTGGTAAATTTCGTGAAATAGTTGAACCTAAAAATGTTTCACGTGACACATCAGAAAAACCTATGATTGAAAATTCTAATAAGGAACTTTTGAAAAAATCATCTTCAAATCTTAAATATGTTTATGTTTTAATAGGGATTGGTATTGTAATTATTGCATACTCAAGCTTTTTTTAAATTCAATCACTGGTAGAAAAAAATATTTTAACTTGTTTATTATTTAATAAAACCATAAAATTTATTACTGAACAAAGGAGAGTATGTTATGCGGAACATAACTTTGGAGATCAATGGTAGAAAAGTTCAAAAAGAAATACCAGACCACACTTTATTATCTACATTCATAAGAGAAAATCTTAATTTAACTGGTACCCACGTAGGATGTGACACTAGTCAGTGTGGAGCATGCGTAGTACATGTAGATGGAAAATCTTTAAAAAGTTGCACAACACTTGTAGCAGATGTTGATGGTGCAAAAGTTACGACAATAGAAGGATTAACAAAAAATGGAAAAATGCATCCAATGCAAGAAGCATTTAAGAAACTTCATGGTTTACAATGTGGATTTTGTACGCCAGGGATGGTTATGAGTGCAATTGATTTATTACAAAACAAAAAAAACCCTACAGATACTGAGATCAGAGACTGGTTAGAGGGAAATATTTGTAGATGTACTGGATATCAAAATATTGTAGCAGCAGTTAAAGAAGCAGCAACAAAAATGTAAAAGGAGGAATTTAGAATGGCAAGTTTAGTAGGATCAAGAGTTGAAAGAAAAGAAGACCAGAGATTTTTAACAGGTAAAGGAAAATATACAGCTGATATTAATCTAGCTAACCAAACATATGCTATATTTGTCAGATCTCCACATGCTAGAGCTAAAATAAAAAGTTTAGATATTTCCAAAGCATTAAAATCCTCAGGTGTAGTGAGTATTTTAACAGGAGAGGAAATATCACAAGATAAAATTGGAGGATTAATAGCCGGATGGGCCATTAGAAGTGAAGATGGTACCGAAATGAAATGTCCAGCAAACCCACCACTTGCAAAAGATAATGTAAATTTTGTAGGAGATCCTTTAGCTATTGTCATTGCTGAAAGCTTAGAAGAAGCAAAGGTAGCTGCAGAAAAAGTTAAAGTTGATTATAAAGTTTTAAAGGCAGTTACTAGCACAGCTGACGCAATGTCTGGTGACACTATTCATGACGGTATAGATAAAAATTTATGTTTTGATTGGTTGTTGGGTGATAGACAGAAAGTAAAAGAAGCTTTTGATAAAGCTGACAAAATAATTTCTGTTGATATTATTAATAATAGATTGGTACCAAATGCTATGGAGCCAAGAGCTTGTGTAGCAGACTATAACTCAGGAACTGACGAAATTACTTTGTATACAACAAGTCAAAACCCGCATTTATCAAGATTAATAATGTCTGCATTTGGAAATGTAGCTCCAGAACACAAACTAAGAGTAGTTGCGCCAGATGTAGGAGGAGGGTTTGGTTCAAAAATTAATGTTTATAATGAAGATATAGTGTGTAGCTGGGCTGCAAAAAAAATAAATAGAGCTATAAAATGGGTAGCAGAAAGATCGGAGTCATTTTTAACTGATATACATGGGAGAGATCATGTAACTCATGCGGAATTAGCTGTGACTAAAGATGGAAAGTTTTTAGGATTTAAAAATGAAACTATTGCTAATCTTGGAGCTTACGCCAGAGTTTTTGGAACAGTAACTCCAACTTATTTATTTGGACCATGCGCAACTGGTGTTTATGATATTCCAGCAGCATATTCTAATGTTAAAGCAGTATTTACAAATACTGCACCTGTAGATGCTTACAGAGGAGCGGGAAGACCAGAAGCAACTTATACAATTGAAAGATTAGTTGAAAAGGCAGCAATGGAACTTGGAATAGATAGAACAGAAATTAGAAAGAAAAACTTTCCTACAAGTTTTCCATTCAAACAAACATTAGTGCACACTGTAGATTCAGGAGATTATATTGCTGGACTTGATAAAGCTAAACAGATGGCAGATTATGATGGTTTTACTGCAAGACGAAAAGACTCAGAGTCTAGAGGGAAACTAAGAGGGATTGGTGTCACATCTTATTTTGAAGCCTGTGGTATTGCACCTTCAGCTGCTGTAATGTCGTTAGGTTGTGGAGTTGGTTTGTGGGAGTCCGCTGAAGTAAGATTTAATCCAACTGGACAAGTAACTGTTTATACAGGATCCCATTCACATGGACAAAGTCACCAAACTACATTTGCTCAAATAGCCGCAGACGAATTAGGAGTACCAATTGAAAATATTGATATAGTACATGGAGATACAGATAAAGGAACTTTTGGAATGGGTACTTATGGTTCTCGATCTTTAACTGTGGGTGGTATTGCAATTGTAAATGCTTGTAAGAAAATTATAGAAAAAGGAAAAAGAGTTGCAGCGAAAATGTTGGAAGCAAATCCTGATGAAGTGGATTTTAAAGATGGTGAATTTATCGTAAGTAAATCAAATAAAAAGAAAACTATAGGTGAAATAGCATTTGCGTTATACTTACCAGTATCAAGAGATAGTGATTTTAAATCACCTTTACCCGAAGGAGAAGAACCAGGATTAAAAGAAACAGCTTTTTTTGATCCAGCAAATTTTTCTTTTCCTGCAGGTTCTCATATTGCTGAAGTTGAAATTGATCCAGAGACAGGTGAAGTTAAACTTGAAAAATATACTGCATGTGATGATTTTGGAAGAATAGTTAACCCAATGATTGTAGAAGGACAAGTCCATGGTGGTTTAGCTCAAGGTATAGGACAAGCATTATATGAAAATGCTGAATATGATGAGACAGGTCAATTAATGACAGGATCTTATATGGACTACACAATGCCAAGAGCAGATAACTTTCCTGAATTTAACATTGGTTATACCTGCACACATGCAACCACTAATCCATTAGGAGTAAAAGGATGTGGCGAAGCAGGAGCAATTGCCGCTCCTCCAACTGTAATGAATGCGGTTATTGATGCTTTAGGTGGACAAGAAATTACAATGCCAGCAACTGCTGAAAAAGTTTGGAAAGCATGCAAATCAATGAAAAAATCAAATTCTAAAGCCGCATAAGGAGGAAAAAATGAAAACTTTTAATTATCATTCAGCCAAAGATAGCAAAGAAGCTTCAAAATTATCGTCTTCAAGCTCAGCTTTTTTAGCAGGAGGAATGACAACAATTCCATCAATGAAATTGGGTTTGGCTGGCTATAAAGATATTATCGACATAAAAAAAATTAAGAAACTAAATGGAATAAAAGTTAGTGGTAAATCTGTTATAATTGGAGCTACAACAAAACATTCTGAAGTTGCAAATTCAAAAGATGTTAAAAAGGCAATTCCATCTCTAGCCGCATTAGCAGAAGGTATTGGCGATCCTCAGGTTAGAAATAGAGGAACTATAGGAGGTTCAATAGCAAACAATGATCCTTCAGCAGATTATCCATCAGCTTGTTTAGCTTTAGAAGGAATTATTCATACAAATGAGAGAAAAATTGAGGCCTCTAAATTCTTTAAAGGAATGTTTGAAACAGCTTTAAAAAAAGGAGAATTAATAGAAGCTATTGAGTTTAAGATTCCAGAAAAATCTAGTTATAAAAAACATCCCAATCCAGCATCAAGATATGCAGTAGTTGGAGTATATGTTGCCAAACATAAGAGTGGTGTAAATGTAGCTGTAACTGGCGCTAAACCATGCGTTTATAATGATAAAGATTTATCAAAAGCATTAAATTCAAATTTTTCGAAAAAATCTATTGAAGGAATGGAGCTAAATAGTTCAGAAATGAATTCTGATATACATGCTTCTGCAGAATATAGAGCAAACCTTGTAGTTATTCAGGCTAAAAAAGCAGTTGAGGCCTGTTAGTAAACATTTATATTTTATCAAATGAAAAATTCATTTGATGAAAAAATTCTTGAAGAAGCTTTCGATTGGATAAATACTAATCAAAAAGTTGTACTTGCAACTGTAATTCAAACTTGGGGATCATCTCCTAGACAAGTTGGAAGTAGAATGGTTGTAAATGAAAAAGGAGATTTTTCAGGCTCTGTTTCTGGTGGGTGTGTTGAATCTGCGGTGGTAAGAGAGTGCATTGGTCTAATTAAAGATAATAAACTATGTAAAAAAATTGAATTTAAAGTTTCTAACGAAAGTGCATGGGAAGTAGGACTTGCTTGTGGTGGTGAAATCGCTGTTTATTTAGAACAAGTTAATTAATGAAACTTAAAACTTTAGAAAAAATAATTAAAAATAAATCATCTAAAAAGGAATTTGCAATAGTTACAAATCTTCAAAGTGGAGAGAGTCAAATATTTGAACCAGGAAAAAAATTATCAGGTGAGTTTGAAAGTTTTCAAAAAGATGTAGAAAATTTTTTTAAATCTAAAAAAAATGGTGTAATTGAAAACTCAGATATTTTTATTGAAACTTATATTAGACCGATCAAAGTAATTATTATTGGAGCTGTTCATATTGCTCAATATCTAGTTGATTTTGCAAAAAGTTTAAATTTTGAAATATTAGTTATTGATCCAAGAGGATATTTTGCTACTTCACAAAGATTTCCTGATTTAAAAATAATTAACAAATGGCCAGATGATGCTTTTAAAGAAATAGAAACTAATAAAAATACAGCGCTAATTGCCTTAACACATGATCCAAAAATCGATGACCCGGCATTACGACATGCTTTAAATAAAAAATTTTATTATATTGGCGCTCTTGGTAGCAAAAAAACACATGAGAATAGATGTCAAAGATTAAAAGAAACTGGATTTACAGATGCTCAAATTAATTCAATACATGGACCTATCGGAATTAAACTAGGAGGAAAGTCTGCACCAGAAATAGCTTTATCAATAATTGCACAATTAGTTTCAGAAACATATAAAAAATGATTAAAGCAATTTTTCTTGCAGCAGGTCAATCAAAAAGACTAAAAAATGAAAATAAATTATTAAAAAAATTCAAAAATAAACCTCTGCTCAACTATGCATTAAAATCAGTTCAAAAAAGTAAAATAAAAGAAATAATTATTGTACTAGGTCATCAATTTAAAGAAATTAAAAAAATAATTAAAAATAATAAAAAATTTAAATTTGTTATTAACAAAAACCATAAGCAAGGAATGTCTTCATCCATTAAAACAGGTTTAAAAAAAGTTACAAAAAAAGATAAAGGTTTCATAATTCTACAATCCGACATGCCGTTTGTAAAAACTTCAGATATAAATAAAATTTATAATTCTATAATAAGAAAAAAATACTTAGTTCACGTATTAAAACATAAAAATAAAATAGGAAACCCAATAGGATTTGATATTTCAATTTTAAAAAAATTTAAAAAAATTAAGGGAAATGTTGGTGCCAAGTATATGGTTAAAAGATTAAAAAATAGTACAAATTTTATAAAAGTATCATCTAGTAAAGTTTTTAAAGATTTTGATAAATCTTCAGACTTTAGAATTTGATTTATTTAAATTCACTCTAAATAGTAAAAGAATAACTAAAATAACTAAAAATATTAATGGTTTAAAAAATATAGTTTTTGATAACCATACAAAATGCAAAACACCAAAAATTCCAATTACATAAATCAGTCTATGAATTTTTTTCCAATTATGCTTAAGTATTTTCATCATTTTATTTGAAGATGTGATAGCGAGAGGTATTAAAAGTAACCAGGCCGCAAAACCTATAAATACAAACTTTTTCTTTAAAACATCATTTATAATTGGTTTAAAATCAAATCTATAATCAAGACCAACATAAGTTAATAGATGTATTGATGCATAAAAAAATACAAATAATCCTAACATTCTTCTAAATTTTATCCATACGGTTAAATTAGTTATTTTTTTAAGAGGTGTCATTGAAAGAGTTAGTAAAACAAAAATTAAAGTCCATTCTCCAAAATGATTAATAATTTTATCAACTGGCTCTGCACCTAATTTATTAAAATAGATTTGATAAATAATAGAATAAAGTGGCCAAAGGCATATAAAAAAAACAGTAATTTTTGAATATTTAAGCAATGTTCTAGTAATACTTTTTTAAATCCATACCTTTATAAAGATGAGCTACTTCCTCTTCATAACCATTAAACATAAGAGTGGGTATTCTTGGCGATAGAATACCTTCACCAATTACTCTTTCAGTTGCTTGAGACCATCTAGGATGATCAACATTTGGATTTACATTTGAATAAAAACCATATTCTCTTGGTGAAGCTTTCATCCAAGAAGAAACAGGCATCTTTTCAACAAAAGAAATTCTTACAATTGCTTTAGAACTTTTAAAACCATACTTCCATGGAACTATTAATCTAATCGGAGAACCATTTTGATTAGGAAGTTCTTTTCCATAAAGACCAGTAACCATAATTGTTAGAGGATGCATTGCTTCATCAATTCTTAATCCTTCTTTGTATGGCCAATTTAAAACAGGGTATCTTTGGCCTTTCATTTGTGCGGGATCGTATACACTTTCAAATTCAACAAATTT
>MDTA01004139.1_pt1 | contig 12538 bp, 12 predicted proteins | sample 811151 | NCBI WGS metagenome assembly MDTA01 (sample SAMN05326648, study PRJNA326480) | marine metagenome | isolation source: seawater | place: Indian Ocean: South | collected 2010
CTAAATTAGATGAAAATCCAATGAACCATGCATCATAATTGTCATTGGTTGTCCCTGTTTTTCCAGCTAATGGTACTTTAAGAGATTTTAATTTTTTTGCAGTTCCTCTTTGTACAGCTCCCTGTAAAATTGAGGTCATTTGATAAGCTGTTTCTTCACTCAAAACTCTTTCATTATTATTTTCAATTATTGGAAGTTCAGCTTTTTGATTATTTATAAACTTTTCACAACCTATACATTTAACACTTTTTTCTTGAAATATTGTTTTGCCTCTTCTGTCTTGTATACGAGATATTAAATTTGGTTCAATTTTTTTTCCTCCATTTACAAATGGAGCATAAGCAGATGATAAACTCATTAGTGTGGTTTCAGCTGCTCCAAGTGAAACGGATAAAAGTTCAGGTATTTCATCATAAATATTCAATTTTCTTGATAATTTTAAAATTTCCTCTAATCCTAAAATTTTTGCAATTCGAACTGTCATTAAATTTCGAGAATATTCAATCCCTTTTCTAAAAGTTGATGGTCCATAAAATTTTTTTCCATAATTCTCTGGCTTCCAATTTTTAAGACCAACTCCTTGACTCTCAACAAAAGGCGCATCTAAAATTATAGAATTTGGAGCAAAACCGTTTTCTAATGCGGCAGCATAAACGATTGGCTTAAATGCAGATCCAGGTTGTCTTTTTGCTTGTGTAACTCTATTAAATTCACTTGTTTTAAAATTAAACCCTCCAACTAATGCAAGTACATCTCCAGTAAAAGGGTTTAAAACTACAATACCACCATTAACTTTTGGATACTGTTTTAATATCCATGCATTTCTCTCTTTTTTTACTAAGATAATATCGCCAATTTCATGAATATCTTTGGTTAGTTTATTTTTTGGGACAGACCATTTTAAATTTTTATATAAAATTATGCCATTAGTTTTTTCTTTTTTTTTATCTATAATTTCAAAATTTATTTCGTTATTCGCTAAAGATTTTATTTCAGCAAATCTCCAATTTAAAGTCGGATCAAGCTTGAATTGTGAAATTTTTTTTTCCCAATTTTTACTCTTTAATTTGTTTGAGATTTCTCCCCTCCAACCTCTTCTCTTATCGTATTCTTCAATTCCTTTTCTTAAGGATTTTAAAGCTTGAATTTGATAATTTATTTTAAGTGGAGTGCTGATACTTAAGCCTTGTGAGTAAAGTTTTTCAAATCCATAAATATCTTTTACAATACGTCTTACTTCTTCAGTATAAGAATTGGCTTCATTAACTATTTCAATTTTTCTTCTTTTAAGTTTTAAATCAGAATTTTTAAATTCTTTTAATTGTTGAGAAGTAATAAATTTATTTTCATTTAAATTTTCTAAAACTAAATTTCTTCTAAATTTTGCAACTTCTGGATATTTATATGGATTATATTTACTTGGAGCTTTTGGTAAAGCCGCTAGTAAAGCAGCTTCTTGATAATTCAGCTCTTTAATTGATTTGTCAAAATATTCCAAACTCGCTGCGGCTATCCCGTAAGTACCTTGACCCAAATAAATTTGATTTAAATATAACTCTAAAATTCTCTCCTTTGTGTAAGCTCTTTCAATTCGAAAAGCTAAAATAGCTTCTTTAACCTTTCTTTTCATAGAAACTTCATTGGTTAGTAAAAAGTTTTTTGCTACTTGCTGCGTAATAGTTGATGCACCTTCAAGTCTTTTATTTTGTGAAATATTTTTAATATTTTTTAATAACGCTCTTAATATCCCTTTAGCATCTATTCCAGGATGTTTAAAAAAATTTTTGTCTTCTGCAGATAAAAACGAATTTATAACTTTATCCGGCACAGATTCGAAAGGTATAAATAATCTTTTTTCTATTGCATATTCTGCTATTAAATTACTATCTTCAGAGTAAACCCTGCTTGAAATTGGTGGCTGGTAATTAGAGAGTTTTTTATAATCAGGTAACCCGATCGAAAAATACCATAGTGTTGAAAAAGTAAAAAATATAAAAACAACAAAAAATACTATGATGAATTTTATTGAAAAATTGAGAAAATTAAACATTAGTTTTATTTATAATAACAATTCTGACTATCTTTAGGCATACAATAATTTAAATCGTGTATTTATGCACAAAATTGTATAAAATAAGCTCTATGATAAACTTAAAAATAACAATTTTCAAAAATTTAAAAGGAATTCTAATAAAATGGAAAAAAACTTATATATCGATGCATCGCATCCAAATGAAACTCGTATTGTTCTTAAATCAGATCATTCTGTTGAGGAATATGAATTTGAAGACAAAAATAATTTAAATTTTAAAAATAACATTTATCTCGCAACAATAAGTAGGGTTGAACCTTCTCTTCAGGCGGCTTTTGTAAACTTTGGAAGGGAAAGACATGGTTTTTTAGCGTTTAATGATATTCAGTCAGATTACTATCAATTACCCTCGGAAGATAAAGAAAAAATTAGGATTGCCGAAGAAAAAATTAGAGAGGACTTAAAAGATAAAACTATTGATGCTAATCAAAGTAGATCGCAACTGGAAAATCAGGTTGAAAGTAAAAATGAAAAAACTGAGGATGGTGAAAATCAAATTGAAAAAGAAAACAATAAGCAAGAATACAGAGAAAAAATTAAATCTTCATATGGAATTAAAAGATATAAAATTCAAGAGGTTATAAAACCAGGACAAGTAATATTAATACAAGTAATCAAAGAAGAGAGAGGTCAAAAGGGTGCGGCGCTTACAACATTTATTTCTTTAGCAGGTAAGTACATGGTGTTAATGCCTAATACTCCAAAAGGCGGAGGAATATCTAGAAAAATATTTAATTCTTCTGACCGTCAAAAAATAAGAGATATTCTTAATAGCATTGAAATACCTAAAAGTATGGGGGTAATTGTTAGAACAGCTGGAGCAAATAAAACAAAAAATGAAATAGAAAAAGATTTCAAGAATACATTAAAAACGTGGGAGGAAATTAAAGAAAAAGCGTTAAACTCAAATGCTCCTTCTTTGGTTTATGAGGAGGGAGATATCATCAAAAGAACTTTAAGAGATACTTATGATAATGAAACTAAGAATGTTTATATTGAAGGTAACGAGGCTTATCAAAAAGCAAAAAAATTTATGAAAGCATTAATGCCGAAAAATGTTAAAAACATAAAAAAATATCGTGGTAAAATACCGTTATTTCACGATGCTAATATTGAAAAAGAACTGAACAATATTTATGAACCAACTGTTAAATTAAAATCTGGCGGTTACATAGTTATAAATCCAACTGAAGCTTTAGTTTCAATTGATATAAACTCTGGGCAATCTACAAAACAAATAAATATTGAAAAAACTGCTTTAAATACAAATTTAGAAGCTGCAGAGGAAATAGCTCATCAGATAAAATTAAGAGATTTATCAGGTTTAATTGTTATAGATTTTATTGATATGATGAATTTTTACAATAGAAGAACTGTTGAGAAAAAAATGAGAGAAAGTATCAGAAAAGATAGAGCTAGAATACAAATTGGAAGAATAAGTAATTTTGGTCTGCTTGAAATGACTAGACAAAGACTAAGAGAAGGTTCAATTAAATGGGAAACTCAATTGTCACTCTCTTCCTTTTCACAAAAAATTCTAAAAAAGATTCAATATTTAGCTTTTACAGATAAAATAAAAATTGTTAATGCATATGTTCCAGAAAAAGTTAAAATTTTTATTGAAAAAAATTTGTTAGAGGAATTAAAGTATTTTCAAAAAAAGTATTCTTATGAAGTGAAAATTTTATCTAATGACAAATTTATTATACCAGAGTATAAAATTGAGTTATTAAATAAGTCAAAAAAAATTATAAATACAATAGAAAATATCAATCATATAACTCAATCTATCAATAATAGAAAAAGTTTTTTAGCAAAAAAAGAGAAAAAAAAGATTATAAAAAGTAAAGATAAGATTAAAAAAACTAAAACTAAAATTAAAAAAAAAGTGAGAACTCTTTGGATAAGAAGAAAAAAAAAAAGTTAAATTAACCCTTTGTTTGGAGTGCTCGCGGTCGCAAAATAATTTTTTTTCATTCTTCCGGCAAGAAATGAATTCCTTCCAGAAATTACCGCATCTTTGAACGCTTTAGCCATTAAAATTGGTTGTTTAGCGTTTGCTATTGCGCTATTTATCAGAACGCCATCACAACCTAATTCCATTGCAATTGTTGCATCAGATGCTGTACCTATTCCTGCGTCTACAATAACTGGAACTTTAGATTGTTTTATTATCAGTGAAATATTTACTTTATTTTGAATTCCTAAACCTGAACCAATTGGTGAAGCCAATGGCATAATTGCAGAAGCTCCAATATCCTCTAATTTTTTTGCTAATAAAGGATCATCTGTACAATAAACCATAACTTTAAACCCCTCTTTAACTAATGTTCTCGTTGACTTAATCGTTTCTATCATATTTGGAAAAAGAGTTTTTCTGTCTCCTAGCACTTCAAGTTTCACTAATTTCCAGCCACCCATCTCCCGTGCTAATCTTAAAGTTCTTAAAGCCTCTTCTGAGTTAAAGCAACCAGCTGTATTTGGTAAAAAAATTATTTTTTTTGGATTTAAATAATCACTAAGTATTGGTTTTTTTTTATCTAGGATGTTAACTCTTCTTACTGCTACTGTAACCATATCTGCCCCTGAAGCTTTGACGGCTTTAGCTGTTTCAGAAAAACTTTTATATTTTCCAGTCCCTACTATAAGTCTAGATTTCAAAGTTTTTCCCGCGACTTTTAAATTATCTCTTTTCAATTTAACCTCCACCTATAAAATGAACTATCTCTACTTTATCATTATTTTTTAATTTTTTTTTCTTATAACTTATTTTGGGTATGATTACCCCGTTGTGTTCAATAGCAACTTTTTTATTGGTTAATTTGTATTTTTTTAATAAATCAAATAATGAGTTGTTTGGTTTAATAACTACCTTTTTTCCATTTAATTGTATTTTTGCCATAATTAAGTTATTCAATGCTAAGAAATTATTTATGAATAAAATTATAATTGTTAATGGACCAAATCTCAACCTTTTAGGTGAAAGAGAAAAAAGTCAGTATGGAAGTTTTACATTAAAAGATGTTGAAAAAAATTGTAATGATTATTCTAAAGAAAATAATATTAAACTGACTTTTTTTCAATCCAATATAGAAGGAGAGCTTATCGAAGAAATTCAAAACGCTAGAGATAAAGAAGATGGATTAATTATAAATGCCGGAGGCTATACTCACACTTCAGTAGCTATTCATGATTCCTTGAAAATATTAAAAATTCCAATTATTGAATTGCATATAAGTAATATTTATAATAGAGAAGATTTCAGGCATAAATCTCTAATTAGTAAAGTTGCTAAAGGAGTTATATGTGGTTTTGGAGCCGAAGGGTATATTATGGCTTTAAAAGCAATAAATAAATTTTTAGAAAAATGAAAATTGATAAAAAATTAATCAAAGAACTTGTAGAAAATCTTAAAGAGTTTGAATTAACAGAACTTGAATATCAGGAAGGTCAAACAAAAATAAAAGTTTCCAAAGCCTCAAGAGGAATTGAGCCATTAAAAACAAGTGCAGTTGTCTCTCCAAATAAAGCTGTATTAAGATCAAACGATGACAGTGAGGGAATAAGAATTAAATCTCCGATAATTGGAACTGCATATTTAGCTGCCGAGCCAGGTGCAAAAAAATTTATTGAAGTTGGAGACAAAATTAAGAAAGGTCAAACAGTTATGATTGTTGAGGCAATGAAAACTATGAATCATGTTCCTTCTACCGCTGATGGCGAAGTTAAAAAAATTTTAATTGAAGATGGACAACCCGTAGAGTTTGGTCAAACTTTAGTTATCTTAAAATAAATTATAATGTTCAAGAAAGTTTTAATAGCTAACAGAGGTGAAATAGCTGTAAGAGTAATTAGAGCTTGTAAAGAGTGGGGAATAAAAACTGTAGCTGTTCACTCTAATGTTGATGCGGAGGCAATGCACGTTAGATTAGCTGATGAAAGTGTATGCATTGGATCACATCAACCTCAAAATAGTTACTTAAATATTTCATCTATCATGTCTGCAGTAGATTTAACTGGTGCAGAAGCTATTCATCCTGGTTATGGTTTTTTATCAGAAAATGCAAAATTTTCTGAAATCGTTAATAAGCACGGTATTAAATTTATTGGTCCTAGTGCAGATATAATCTCAAAGATGGGAGACAAAATTGAAGCTAAGAGAATAGCAAAAAAATTTGGTCTTCCAGTAATAGAAGGTTCTGAAGGTGGAGTGAAGTCTTTTACTGAAGCCAAATCAATTTGTAAAAATATTGGTTATCCTGTTTTGATTAAAGCAGCCGGAGGTGGTGGTGGAAAAGGTATGAAGATTGTAGAAGAAGAGAGTAAGTTAGAAAATTTATTTCTTACAGCTAAATCTGAAGCTAAAAAGTTTTTTAATAATGATGAATTATATATTGAAAAGTATTTTAAAAATCCAAGGCATATTGAGGTTCAAGTTATGTCTGGTAAAAATAAAACTGTACATTTAGCCGAAAGAGATTGCTCTGTACAAAGGAGGCATCAAAAATTAATTGAGGAAACACCTAGCCCTGTATTGACTGACGAAATTAGAAAAGATCTTTTTGAAAAAACTGTAAAAATGGTTGAACAGATAAACTATGAGGGAGCTGGTACTGTTGAATTTATTTATGAAAATGGAAAATTTTATTTTTTAGAAATGAACACTAGAGTGCAGGTAGAACATCCAGTAACCGAAGTACAAACTGGAATTGATATTGTGAAAGAACAGCTTTGGATTGCGTACACTGGCGATACCGCCTTAAAACAGAGTGATATAAATCCAAGGGGACATACTATTGAATGTAGAATAAATGCAGAAAATCCAGCTTTAGATTTTCAACCAAGCCCAGGCACAATTAGTGTATGTCATCAACCATCAGGCTTTAGAACTAGAGTCGATGGCTCTATATTTCAAGGTTGTAAAGTAACTCCTTATTACGACAGTTTAATTGCTAAAGTAATTTGCAAAGGGAGAAATAGAACTGAGGCAATTCAAAGAACATTGAGATCACTTGATGAGTTTGTTTTAGAAGGTATCACTACAACCATTGATTTGCATAAAAAAATATTAAAACATAAAAAATTTATTAACTCTAATTTTGATACTAATTGGTTAAGTAAAGAAAAATTTTTTTAAGTTTCCTTACAGTTTAACAACTGAAGGTCATAAATTGCATGGTCGAAGGGTGTTAAACTTGGATTTGAAGCAAATGTCCAACCATTAAAAATAAATACCTGCTCATTCTCATTTTTAGTTAGATCCTTTACTTGCATATACGCAACATTATCAATGATGTTATTAAATTTTACCTTTCCACATTTAAGAATCTTAATCTCGAGAGGGCCAAATTTCTTACTCTCATTAAGATTTATAACTAATTGAGAGGATTTAGCTGTTATCTTATCAAGACCAATTAAAACTGCCTGTGATGACATAATATTAGAGGTATTTTTCTTTTCTTTAAGATTTTGATTAGTTGAAATATTTTCAGTTTCTTCATCCAATTCTTCAAAACTAGGTTTGATTTTTTCTATATTAAGCAAAGGAGTAGTAATAATTTTATTTTCTGCAAACAATAGATTTGTATAAAAAAAAATTAAAAGTAAAAAAAAATAATTTTTATTTCCAAGTTTCATATTTTTTTTTAATATTATTTTTTCTTATTTTAGTGGGTTTAAAACTATTTCTAGTCCCTGTTTGATTTTCTAAATGTTTTTTTTGCCACGAATATTTATTTGATTGATTATCTGGTATCTTATCAATTGTGTGATGCATCCATAAAAACCAGTTTGATGTAATTTTAGTAGCTTCAACGTTGTTGGAATATATTACCCAACGTTCATTTGATTTACTTTGATAGTATTTATTACCATATTCGTCGGTACCAACGAATTTTCCTAAAAATAAGGTTTTGAGATATGTACCAAAGGTTTGTTTATTCCACCAAGTAAAAAATATTTTCATATTTATAGTAAAGATTTAAAATCCACACAATTGTTAATTGTATTATTAAGTAATAGACACATTATACAATTAATATATATCTAAATAAAGAGATTCCATTAATTTTATGAAAAAATATACAGTTGAAACTTACTACACTTGCACTTTTAAAACAGTGCATACATTAGATCAACTTAACGACATAGAATTGTCTAAAATTGATCAAAGAACTGACGGAGAAGTAGAGGTTATTGACGTTAAATTAAATAACCGTAAAACTAAAAAGATTGGCGACAAGAAAGAAGATTCTACAAGAAATGAGCCAAACAAAGTATTACCCAAAAATATTATTGAGCAAATAAAAAGTCCTAAACAAGGTAATCCAAGAGATAATTCTATAAGCTTAAAAGTAAAAAATAACTCAAGATTTAAGATGCCCGATAGACGAAAAGGATATATTCAAAAAGCACAGATCGGAGATCATAAAGTTTATCTTCATACAGGAGAATATGATGATGGAAAAATTGGTGAAATATTCATTGATACAAATAAAGAAGGTGAGCTTGTTAAGGCCATGATGAATAATTTTGCAATAGCGATTTCTTTAGGTCTACAATATGGGGTACCATTAGAGGAATACGTAGACGCATTCATTGACACTAAATTCGAGCCTTCGGGTAACGTCATTGGGAATGATAGAATATTAAGTGCTTCATCAATTCTTGATTATGTTTTCAGAGAACTTGCAATTTCTTATCTTGGAAAAGAGGAGCTAGCCCATACCCCTTCTATTGCTAGCGCAAAAAATTTAGATTTAGATAATGAAGAAGATAAGTTTCTTAAAATCGTTAAAAATATTACATCTAAAGGTTTTGTAAGAAGTAATTATGAAGAGAAGTTGGTTGATCTATCGGATGTAAGAATTAATCTTAAAACAAAAAACTAATTTTTTTTAATATTCTGTTTAATACTCAACTCTTTTAATTGATTTTCATCTACTTCAGAGGGTGCTTGCATCATTAAATCTTGTGCATTTTGATTCATGGGAAATAGAGTAACTTCTCTTATGTTCTCTTTGCCAGCAAGTAGCATTACAATTCTATCTATACCTGGTGCTATCCCACCATGAGGTGGTGCTCCATAACTAAAAGCGTTTATCATTCCACTAAATTTTTCATCAACTTCTTTTTGTGTGTATCCAGCTATAGAAAATAATTTGTACATAAGTTCTGGTTTGTGATTTCTTATAGCACCTGAAGATAACTCAATACCATTACAAACAATATCATATTGATACGCTTTGATATCTAAAGGTTTTTTGAAATTTATCTTTTGAATATCTCCTTGCGGCATTGAAAATGGGTTATGACTGAATATAATCTTTTTAGAATTTTCATCATATTCGTACATTGGATAATCAATGATCCAACAAAATGAAAATTGATCTTGTTTGATAATATTTAAATCAGTTGCAATTTTATCTCTAGCTAATGATAAAATTTTTTCAACTTCATTTTCTTTACCGCAAGCGAGAAAAACACTGTCACCTATTTCAGCTTTATTCATTTTCATAATTTCTTTAAGAGATTCTTCGCTAAAAAATTTTCCAACAGGACCTTTGCCTTTGATTTCTTTATCTTGTTCTATAGTAAAATATGCTAGTCCTGAAGCACCTTGTTCTTTTGCCCATTTGTCTATATTATCAAAAAAACTTCTAGGTTTATCTTTAGTATTTTTTGTTATAATAGCTCTTACAATTGAACCTGTTTTAACTAATTTTTTAAATATATCGAACTTTACATCCTCTCTTTTAAATAATTCAGTAAGATCTTGAATAATTAGCGGATTTCTTAAATCTGGTTTGTCTGTTCCATATTTTTCCATAGCTTCATGATAGGGTATCCTAGGAAATTTTTCATTTTGGATTTTTTTAGATGAAAAATTTTTAAATAAACTTACCATTAACTTCTCAACAACATTGAAAACATCTTCTTGTTCTACAAATGACATTTCTAAATCCAATTGATAAAACTCTCCTGGACTTCTATCAGCTCTTGCATCTTCGTCTCTAAAACAAGGAGCAATTTGAAAATATTTATCAAACCCAGAAACCATAATTAATTGCTTAAACTGTTGTGGTGCTTGAGGTAATGCATAAAATTTACCTGGGTTTAATCTGCTTGGAACCAAAAAATCTCTTGCTCCCTCTGGACTAGAGGAAGTTAAAATTGGAGTTTGATATTCTAGGAATCCGAGTTTAAGCATTTGAGATCTTATAAATGAGATTACCTGTGATCTTAAAATAATGTTTTTATGCATTTCCTCTCGCCTCAGATCTAAAAATCTATATTTCAATCTGATTTCTTCAGGATAATCTTGTTCACCGAATACTGGTAATGGCAACTCTTTAGCATCTGATAATATTTCTACCTGCTCTATTGAAATTTCAATCTTGCCAGTTTTTAAATCTAAATTCTCAGTTCCACTTGACCTTTTAACTACTTGGCCACTTATTTTTAACACTGACTCAGGCTTAGATTTTTCTAAAATAGGAAAAAAATTATTATTATTCTCTATTACGCACTGAGTCATTCCGTAATGATCTCTTAGATCTATAAACAACAAGTTTCCGTGATCTCTTTTTCTGTGTAACCATCCAGATAAATACACATTTTTACCAATTTCTTTTTCACTTAATTCCGAGCAATTATGTGTTCTATATTTATTCATCTGTTTAATACTTTTTTTATTAGATTAATATTTATTGATTTTCCAGTAGATAAAGACAATTCATCAACATCTTTCAGAAATTTAAACAATTTTTCATAAGATCTCTCTACATTATTAATTATATACTCTGATAACTTTGGGCTTATAGTAATTTGTTTATCAGATAATGTCTTAGAGATAATAACTTTCAATAAATCGTCAGTGGGCAGTTCAATTCCTAGATATATAAAACTGTTTATTCTTGACTTTAAATCTACTAATTTTAAATCAAAGTTTTTCATCGGTAAATTAGAATTTATTAATATATAATTTTCTAATTGTTTTGATTGATTTAAAATAGAATAAAATAACTTTTCATCAATATTATTTTTAAAATTATCAATAATTAAACAATCTATACTATTTAATTCATCAATTATTTGATTATTAATATTTTGAGCTTTGATTAATTTTGATCTTTTAATTTTTTTTTCTAGTATAATGGATAAATGAGTTTTTCCTGATCCTGAGGCTCCAAAAATATTTAACCATTTTCCTGGCCATGAGGGCCAGCTCTCAACTAACTTATAGGCTGAAAAATTATTGCTAGATACGAAAAAGTCTTGCTCATAATATTTTTTTGAAAAAGGAAATTTGAAAATAAGCTGGTCCATTATTATAGTGTTCTGATAATCCATTGATCTTTTATCATTTTCAAATTTATATTTTCTTTTTTTAGTTGTGAAATTATATTATCAAGTTTTCCTAAATATTTAATTCTTAGATTCATATAATTTTTATTAAAATCTTGTACATAAATATTTTCTATAAGATCAATATTTTTTATTCTTTTGTTTAGCTCAACTAAATTACTTTTTTTATTAATGTCTAGTTTCGCATTTAAAAAAGATGGAGTTCTTATATCTATCAAATTTTTTGATTTTACTAAATTAATTAATTCTTTTTTTAATTCAGTGATAATTTTTAATTTTGACTCATTAGACTCAAAGTTTTGTATTTTTAACTCAAGATTCTTAGATAAATTTTTCCCTTGAATTATCGATTTTATATATACTCTATTATTACTATTTTTACTTTCTTCAATTAAAATTATTGCCTTATTTTTATTTGAATATTCTTTAAATAAATTTGTTAAGTCTAAATTTATTAGGTTTTTTTTAAAAATATTTATGCTTTGAATAATTTCAATATTCTCTAGAGGAAGGACAAATTCAATTAAATCATTATCATAAATTTCATTCCAGTTTTCATAAAAAAAATTATTATTGAAAATATTAAGTTCATTGTCTTTAATTAATATTGGTAATATATATAATTCTTTTTCTGAAATTTTAGAATAGGAAATTCCTTTTTTAAAGAATAGGTCGTGAATTTTATCTTTATCAAAAGTAACACTAAAATTTGCTAATTCTTTCTGACTTTCATTATCTTTAATATTTGAAACTCTATAATAAGATACAAGTTGTTTTATCATTGAAGGTTTGACATCACTAAGCTTTTGTTTGTCATTTTTAAGTAAGATTTTTTCAATTAACTGATAAAATCCCTCTTCAATAGCTTGGCCAGCGAGTGCAATATTTGAGATTTTATCTCTTTTTTCTATTTTTATATTATTAACATTAAACAAATCATTTTCAGAAAAAAGAGTTTCAGTTTTAAAAAAAACAATTAAAATAAATATTATTTGTTTGTACAATTTCATAAAAAATTAATTATCAATTTATAAATGAAAAAAAATAAAAATAGTTATAAAAAAAGTGGTGTTAACATTC
>MDTA01173290.1_pt1 | contig 12536 bp, 13 predicted proteins | sample 811151 | NCBI WGS metagenome assembly MDTA01 (sample SAMN05326648, study PRJNA326480) | marine metagenome | isolation source: seawater | place: Indian Ocean: South | collected 2010
TAAGAGATCAAAAAATTATAGATAGAATAGCTTCTATTTATGAAAAGCAAGGATCTGACTGTTGGTTCACAGACGATGCAAAAGTATTTTTAGGTGATGATTATGATGCCAAAAATTATGAAAAACTTAACGATATCGTTGAAGTATGGTTCGATAGTGGCTCAACACATAGCTTTGTTTTAGAGAAAAGGAAAGATTTGAAATGGCCTGCAGATATGTATTTAGAGGGATCTGATCAACATAGGGGATGGTTTCATTCCTCTTTACTAGAGTCATGCGGAACAAGAGGCAAAGCTCCGTTTAAAAGTATTCTATCCCATGGTTTCGTTGTAGATGGCAAAGGTATGAAAATGTCTAAATCAATGGGCAATGTGATTTCTCCTGAGGACATATTGAAGAACTATGGCGCAGACATACTTAGAGTCTGGGCTTCGGCATCTGATTATGCTGAAGATTTAAGAATAGATAAAAATATTCTAATTCAACACGCAGAGTCTTATAGAAAAATAAGAAATACATTTAGGTTCATGCTTGGAAACCTAAAGGATACTTTTGAAAAACAAAACTTTGAAAAGATTAAACTTAACGAATTAGATGAATTAGAGCAATTTATTTTGCACAAATTATTTTTAATAAATAAGTCTGTTGATGAAAATTTAATTAATTATAATTTTCACAAACTATACAAAGAGCTTTTAAATTTTTGTACTTTAGACCTTTCTTCATTTTATTTCGATATTAGAAAAGATGTTCTTTATTGCGATGATATAAATTCAAAAAAAAGAAAAAATTGTGTAATTGTTTTAAACATAATTTTAGAGAGTCTATTAAAGTGGTTTGCTCCAATTTTAGTTTTTACTACTGAAGAAATTTATAGTTTATTAAACGAAGATAATAGTGAAAGTATTCATGAAAATAATTTCGTAAAAATTCCAACTAGTTGGAAGAACGATAAGCTTAATGAAAAATGGTCTAATCTATATAAAATTAAACAAGATGCAAATATCGCAATAGAAGAGAAGAGGGCAAATAAAGAGATTGGATCAAGTCTAGAGGCAGAAATAAAATTGATTTTAAAGAAAGATAAATTTGAACTTCTAGAAAAATTAAATTTAGAAGATTATTTTATCGTGTCTAAAGCTGAGAAAGAATTATCAAATAGCAGTGATATAAAGATTGAGGTAAAAAAAGCCCAGGGACAAAAATGCGACAGATGCTGGAAAATTTTAGAAAAAAAATGTGAGAGATGCTCTAAGGTTTTACAGTAACACAGAAGGTTCATATTTTGATTGATCTAAAAGAAACAAAAAACAAAATTATTAAAAAAGAAAATGTTTATTTTCTACTCATTATTTTCACAATTTTTGTTCTAGATAGATATTCAAAAATTCAAATAATACAAGATTTTAGTGACAAAGTCTTTTATTTAAATAATTATATAAATTTAGATTTAATGTGGAATACCGGAATCGGTTTTGGATTACTAAGTTCGGATTCTGATTTGTTTTATAATATTATTTCAGCGCTTATTGCCATTGTAATCTTTTTTTTGATAATATTTGCTTTAAAGTCTGATAAATTTGATAAGATTTCTTTCTCAATAATTATAGGAGGCGCCTTGGGAAATTTTTACGATAGGCTCATTTTTAATGCAGTTCCAGATTTTATTGACTTACATTACGGAAATTTTCATTGGTTTACTTTTAATATTGCAGATATATTTATAACTATTGGTGTAATAATATATCTATTGAAAGGTTTTAAAAAAAGCTAATGTACAGAATAGTTTTTATTTTATTAAGTTTATTTTTTCTAGCCTCATGTGGTGGATTTCAAGAAGCTGGTCAGGTTCTAAGAAATGAGAAAGTAAAGACTACAGATGAATTCTTGGTTAAAAAAAGAGATCCTTTAGTTTTGCCCCCAGATTATAATGTAATACCTGAACCTAACACTAAGTCTGAAATTGAAAAATCAGAAAATGAAAAAATCAAAAATATATTAAAATTACCTAAAGAGGAAAATAAAGTTTTAAATTCTTCATCTGTTGAAGAGTCAATATTAAAAAAAATCGGTAAGTGAAAAAAAATATTTTTAAATTAAAAAATTCATTTCCAAAAGAAATTTTTAATAATTTAGAATATAAAAAATTATCAAATAATTTTGATCAAATATTTGAGGGAATTCAAGAGGATAAAAATAAATTTATGAACACTATGAATTTATTTCATAAAAAATATGTATTTAATTTTACCATAAAAGATTTAAAAAAATTTAAAAAATTTAAACGAATTGCAATTATTGGCATGGGCGGATCAATCTTGGGAGCTGAAGCAATTTATGAATTATTAAGTAATAAAATTCAAAAAGAAGTTCATTTTTTTGACGACTTAAGTAATAAAGATATTTTAAAATTTAAAAAAAATAGAAAATTACAAAATATTCTTTTTTTAATAATTTCGAAGTCAGGAAATACTTTAGAAACACTTACTAACACGATTATACTTGATGTACTAAAAAAAAATAAAAAAAACATAATTATAATTTCTGAAAAAAATAATAATATTCTACATTCATTATCAAAAAAATTAGGAGTCTTCTTTATAGAGCATAAAAAAAATATAGGCGGAAGATATTCAGTGCTAACAGAGGTCGGTCTAGTTCCAGCATATTTAATGGGATTAAATATTTTAAATTTCAGAAAAAATATTAATAAATTTTTTCAAAATAATGCAAAATCAATTTTAAAAGATAATGCTTTAAAATTAGCATCTTTGTCTGAAAGTAATAAATATTCTAATTTTATCATGTTGAACTATTCACCAGAGCTGGAAAAATTTCTTTATTGGTGTCAGCAATTAATCGGTGAAAGTTTGGGTAAAAAAGGAAAAGGATTTTTACCGGTGGTGTCTAATGTTCCAAAAGATCATCATAGTTTATTACAACTTTACTTAGATGGTCCAAAAGATAAGATCTTTAATATTTTTAGTACAGCTGAGAGTACAAAGCTTAGGATAAAATCAAATAAAATTGACAGTTTAAATTTTTTAAATAAAAAAAGTTTATCTAAAATAAAAAATGCTCAAAAGGATGCTTTGATAGAGATATTTAAAAAAAATAAAATCCCTTACAGGGAATTTGTAATATCAGGTTATGACGAAAAAATTCTTGGTGAACTTTTTAGCTATTTTATTTTAGAAACAGTATGTATAGCAAAATTAATTGGTGTAAACCCATTTAATCAACCAGCTGTGGAACAAACCAAGACTTTAACAAAAAAAAACTTAGTTAAAAGTTCCAAAAAAAATTTCTGAACGTCCATATTTTCTCATAATTTCTGTATTAAAATATTTATTAAAATTTTGAGATGAATTCTTTTCTCTATGAATAATTAAAATATGATTATTCTCATAAATTTTTTTTTCTTTAATCATTTTTAAAATAAGTAAAAAATTTTGATCTTTAAAAGGGGGATCAAAAAAAAATATTTGGAATTTTTTTTTATTATTTGTAATAAAATCAGAAATTTTAGTTTTTTTTATTTCGACTTTTTGAGATATTGAGAAATTAACAATATTTTTTGATAATTTTTCTAAAGCCAACTCATTCTCCTCAACAAAAGTAACTTGTTTTGCTCCCCTTGATAAACATTCTAAACCGAACGAACCTACACCTGAATAAAGATCTAGAATTTTGGATTTTTCTATTTGTAAATTAAATTTGTTTGAGTGTTGCAAAATATTAAAAATATTTTCTCTTACTGAGTCTTTAAGAGGTCTAGTAATTGAATTTTTTAAAAAATCGATTTTCTTACCTTTATACTTTCCACTAATGATTCGCATTACTAATTACTCTCCATGCAATATCTTTTCTGTAAAAGCCATCCTTCCAATTTATTTTTTTCAAAATTGAAAAAATTTTCTTTCTTATACCAAAAAAATTTTTACCAACAGATGTTACATTCAAAACTCTTCCACCATTTGATAAGATTTTATTATTTTTTAACTTAGTTCCAGCATGGTAAATAAAATTATTCTTTGATTGCCTAATATTTTTTATGTTTTTGATAATTTTATTTTTCTTATATTTTCCAGGATAACCTTTTGAGCATAGAACTACCGTCATACTTTTTTCTTTTTTCCAATTTATTTTTGCTTTCTTCAATTTATTATTAACTGATAAATAGATTATTTTTAACAAATCAGACTTCAATCTAGGTAAAATCACCTGACATTCTGGGTCTCCCATTCTTATATTATATTCAATTAAGTAGGGTTCATTGTTTTTAATCATTAATCCTACATATAAGAATCCTGAATAAGGATTCGATTTAGATTTTAATGCGAGTAATGTGGGTTTCACTATTTTGCTTATGATCTTTTTTTCAAGATTACTATTTATAATTGGAGCAGGCGAATATGCACCCATGCCCCCTGTATTTCGACCGCTATCTTTTTCTCCAACTCTTTTGTGGTCTTGGGCTGTACCAAAAAATTTGAAATTATATTTATCAACTATCAAAAAATAACTAGCTTCTTCACCGTCCAAAAACTCCTCAACGACAATTTTATTTGATGACTTATATTTTCCTTTAAAAATTTGATTTGAAATTTTAACCGCTTGTTTTTTTGTTTTACAAATAGTTACTCCTTTACCTGAAGCCAATCCATCTGCCTTTACTACAATAGGAAAACTCGTTAAATTAATAAATTTAATAAGTTGTTTCTCATTCCTGCAAATCTTAAATTTAGCTGTAGGTATTTTATAAGACTTACAAATTCTTTTCATAAAAGCTTTTGAACCTTCCAATTTCGAGGCGAATCTATTAGGTCCAAATACCTTTATTTTGTGTTTTTTTAAAAAATTTACTACGCCTTTTACCAACGGCTCTTCAGGTCCGACTACAACTAAATCAATCTTGTTTAATTTAATTAATCTTAATAGTTTTTTAAAATTAAGAATATCTACATCAATATTTTGAGCAAAATCTGCGGTTCCCGCGTTTCCAGGAAAGCAAAAAATTTTTCGAGATAAATTTGACTCATATATTTTCTTACAAAGTGCATGTTCTCTACCGCCACTGCCTATTAATCCAATATTCATGTCAATTTATATATTGTATAAATTATAGATGGATAAAAAAAAAGCTAAACTTTTTTATAAACATAACTCATTTGATATAGTCGAGAATGGTGAGTATGTTTTATGTGCAGTTTCTGGTAAAAAAATTATGTTAAATAAACTAAATTATTGGAATGTAGATTTGCAGGAAGCATATTATTCGCCTGTAGAGGTAAATATAAAATTTAAAAAACTAAAAAAATAGATTTTTATTTCCATCTACTATGTGTCCAAATCCACTCATTTGGATTTTTTTTAATCATGTCTTCAAGAACATAATTTAATTTTTGAGACAGTTCTATTTTATTTTTAAAATTCTTAGGGAAAATTTTCTCAAAAAATTCAATTTGAAAATTTTCACTATTTATTCTTTGAATAAAAACTGGAATAATTGGAAGATTATATTTAAATGCTAATTGAGCAGGCAAAGTTGTAGTTGAAGCAGGCTTGCCAAAAAAATTAATTTTATCACCTTCACTAAGTCTTTGGTCTATCATTAAAGCGATACTGTAATTTTTTTTGATATATTCGATTGTTTCTCTTAATCCATTAATACCTTTTTTTATTTGGTTTTTACACACATACTTCTTTCTTAAATATTCCATTACAGGGTTCAAAAAAAAATTATTCAAAGGTCGATATATTGTAGCCAGATTAATATTTTTTTTTGTTATCTCCATTGACATAAGTTCAAAATTTGCAAAGTGGCCAGATACGAAAATTACTGGTTTATTATTTTGAAAAATGTTTTCCAAAATTTCCTCTCCTTTAAAAGAAATATGAGAATTGTTATTTCTAAAATTTTTTAAAAAAATATATTCTATAAAGGTCATTCCATAGTTTTTCCACATATTAGAAATAATTTCCTCTTCTTCCATTGAGGTGATATTTTTTTTAAAGTTTTTTAAATTATCATTGATTATCTTTTTTGATTTGAATCTAGGTCCCATGAGCAAAAATAATTTAGAAAAAATTATTCTACTGTTTTTTAATCCGATTAATTTTCCAATAAAAAAAAAAATTACTACTATTATTGATTGTGTTAAGTATTTTAATGTATTAATCATATAACTTATTGATCTCTCTTAAAAATTGATCCTTGTTTTTAATTTCTAAATTCACTTTCAAATATTGAACTTCTTTAAAATTAAAATCTTTTATTTTGTAATAGTCTTTTTCAGTCATTATAATCTGATAATTTTTTTCATTTGCTTCGTCAACTAATTTTTCAAATTCTTCTTTACTAAATTCATAATGATCAGGATAGGCAAGTCTCTTTTCGATTTGAAGAGAATTTTCAACTAGTAAATCAAAAAAGTTATCTGGGTTCCCAATTCCGGCAATTGCAAAAAGTTTTTTATTTTTAAATTTGTCCAAATCAATTACTTTATATTTAGAATAAAAAATTTTAATATTTTGATTCAGATTAGAAAGTTTTTTTTCAAAAGATAAATTATTCTTTCCATTTATCATTACGATTTGGGCATTTTTAACAGAGCTTAAATTTTCTCTTAGTGGTCCCGCAGGTAAAACAAGTTCATTTCCTAACAATTGCTTGCTATTGAAACATAAAATGCTTAAATTTTTCTCAATCTTATAATCTTGAAATCCATCATCTAAAATAACAGTGTCATAACCTTGTTCTTGAGCAGCCTTGACTCCTTGAGCTCTATCTTCATTTAAAATTAAATTTTTAAAGCTTTCTTTTATCATTTCATGCTCATCTTTGTGTTTTTTATAGTATTTACGAATTATCGCAGGTCTTTTCCCCAAGTTTAAAAGTTCACGGGAAATAAGAATTGATAAAGGAGTTTTACCAGTTCCGCCTATATAAATATTTCCCACACAAATAACTGGTATTCGAAACTTATTTTTAGATGAGAATCTCCTTTTTAAAGAAATATAAATTTGAACTATTAAGCTAATTGGATAAAGTAAAATTGAAAAAAGACTTTTTTTCTGACTCCAAAATTTAGGCTTTGTTTTTTTCATTGAGTAAAAATTTATTTATTTTTTTTATGGTCCCATTTAAAGTTTGCTGACCCAAATTATTTATCAATAATGAAAACCTATCTTGATTTTTATAATTATTATCAAAATTAGATATGACCATGTTTGCTAAATCTACAGGGTTTTTTGTTTCTCTCGAAATTTTATTCTCATCTAATAGCTTATAAATTTCTTGAAAATTGTAAACGTAAGGCCCATGATAAATTGAACAACCTAGTTTTGCTGCATCAATAGGACTCTGACCCCCTGTCTCTTCAAATTTTTTTAAAAGAGACTTTCCTAAAAAAACACTTTTAGCAAATTTGAAATAAATTAATAATTCTCCATATGAATTTATTATTATAATTTCCTTATCATCAGATATTTTTTCGTTTTTATTTAAGATTTGACTATTTAAACCGTAATTATCGCAAAGATTTTTTACTTTATTGGCTCTATCTATATGTCTTGGAGCAATTACTGTGATTATTTTTTTTTTTACTTTTTTAATTTCTAAATGAGTTTTTAAAAAAAAATCATCTTCGCCATCATGAGTACTTACAGCACACCAAAAATTATTATTTTTTAAAAAGTTTTCGTTTATACCTTGTATTTCTTCAACATTTATTTGTTCTGTAAGTTTAAGATTACCTAAATTATAAATGTTATTTGCACCGAACGATTTTAAATAATTTGCTGTCTCTAGATTTGAAGTAAGACACAAATCAAAGATTTTGAAAATTTTGTTAGCTGTTTTTGAAATAAGTTTCCACCTAAAAAATGTTTTTTTTGTTATTCTAGCATTAATCAAACATATTGGAATGCCTTTTTTTTTTGCATTCAAAATTAGATTTGGCCAAATCTCAGAGTCTACTAAAAAAATAATATCAGGTCTCCATAAAAATAAAAATTTTTCCATAATGAAATTTACATCCACCGGAAAAAATCTATGGGTAGTATTTTTGAATTTATTGAGCTCGAGGACCGCTAGATTACCTGAACTCACAGTTGTTGTAGTAATTAAAAATTCTAAGTTATCGTTTTTCTCATTTAAAGTTTTGATTAAAGGTAAAATACTTTTAAATTCACCGATACTTGCAGCATGAAACCATATTAATTTAAATTTCTTTTTCTTAACATCAAAACTTTTTATAAAAATTTTCTCTTTGTATCTAATTGGATCCTCTTTCAATAAAATTTTTCTGTAAAAAATTAGAATTAGAATAAAAGGATATAATAATGTAGTAACGATTTTGTAAAATGTAATCATTTTTATTAATTAAGTTGCTTTTTGTATAAAGATTTATACTCATCACAATTTTCAATTAAGAAATCATGATTTCCGAAATTTCTAATTTTTCCTTCTTTAATAACAAAAATTACATCTGCTTTATGTATAGTTGATAAACGATGTGCGATTACTAAGGTGGTTTTATTTTTTGTTAAATTTAAAATAGCATTCTGCACAGTTTCTTCTGAGTCCGCGTCGAGTGATGAAGTCGCTTCATCTAATAAAATTATAGATGATTCTTTTAAAATTGCTCTCGCGATTGAAATTCTTTGTTTTTGACCTCCTGAAAGTCTGATGCCGTTTTCGCCAATGATTGTGTTATAACCTTGCGGTAATTTCTTAATAAAATCATCTGCAGCAGCGTACTTACAAGCTTTTTCTATCTCATCCAAGGATGAGTTTTCTCTTGCGTAAGCAATATTATTTTTAACAGTATCGTCAAATAAGATTACATCTTGGCTTACCATCGATAGATTTTTTCTTAAAGATTTCAGAGATACATTTTTTATGTTTTGATTATCAATTTCAATTACTCCTTCTTGCGGATCATAAAATCTTGGTAATAAATTCATAATTGTACTTTTCCCTGCTCCACTATGACCTACAAACGCTGCCATAGTATTTCCTTTAATTGTAAAGTTGATTTCTTTAATTGCCTTTTCATTAGTTGTGTCATATTTAAAACCCACATTTTTGAATTTTATTTCAGATTTTTCTATTTTAAGAATAGGTAAACTACTATTCTCTTTAATATTTATTCTTTTATCAATAATTTTGCTTACTCTTTCAAAAGCAGCTGCACCTTGATATGCAGCAATATTAATCGTCGCTAAAGATCTAATTGGTTGGTAAGCTAACATCATAGCAGCTAAAAAAGAGAAAAAATTATTTACACCTAATTCCTCTGAGGCAATTAATTTTCCAGAAAAAATAATAAAACCAGCTATCATAAATCCAGTTAAAGCCTCCATAATTGGAGTTGCTCTTATTAAGACGCTTCCAATTTTAATATTTTTTTCAACTAAATCTTCTATAACTTCTTGAGCTTTTTTATTTTCTTGATCCTCTTTCTGATAAATTCTAATCATTTTCGACCCTTTGAATATTTCTGTCAAAAACGAAGCTAGATTTCCTGATGACTCTCCTGCTTTTGAAGTTGCTTTTCCCATTCTTTTTCCTAATGATTTAGCTAAACTTGCAGCTAAAGGCATCATCATCAAGGCGAATAATGCTAATTTCCAATTTTGATAAAACATTAAAGAAACTAGAGCGATGACTGAGAAACTGTCTTTCATTAGATTTAAAACACCAGTGCTTACAAGATTTTGCACGTGTTTAGTGTCAAACATTACATTAGATATATACTTACCAGAATGTCGATTATCTAAAGTTTCAATGTCTGAAAGAAGAATATTTTTAGCTATCTTTTTTTGAAGTTCACCAGCTACTTCTTCACCTACTCTTATTATATTTATTCTTGCAAAATATAATGATACTCCTTTACTTGAAAAAGCTAATACAATTAATAAAGGTATTGACCATGCAAAGACTTCATTTTTTTCAATAAAAATTTTCTTTACGGCAGGGTCTAATAACCAAGCTATTCCAGCTGTGCTACCAGCCACAATTAAAGATAGAAATAACGCTAGAAAAATTTTTTTAATATGCTTTTTGACATACTCTTTAAATAATCTTTTTAAAATTAACTTTAATTCTTTAAATTTCATTCAAAATTATTAATTGTTAAAATTGTTAGGAATAATAAAAAACCAGATAAATTATTAACTTTAAACATTTTTAAACATACTATGGGTTTATTTTGATTAAATCTTAATATCTGATACACAAGTGTAATTAAAAACATGAAGAGAAGTAAGATTGAAATATTTAAACTCAACGAGTCCTTTAAAAGATAAATGATAATTATAGATGAAATTAAATAACATGATGTTAAAAAAAACTTAATATTATTTTTAAATTTAATCGATGTTGATTTTAATCCTATTATTTCATCATCTGACATATCCTGAGCCCCATAAATAGTGTCATAGCCCAATGTCCAAAATATGGCTGATAAATATAAGAACATTATTTCTCTTGAAATTTCAGCACCGGTTGCTGTCCAAGCCATTATTAGCCCCCAGTTAAATGTTAGACCTAAAAATAATTGAGGCCAGTAAGTTATTCTTTTCATGAATGGATAACTAAAAGCTAAAAACATTGAACCAAGTCCGAGTAAAATTGTAAAGAAATTAAATTGTATAAGCACAATAAAAGCTAGCCCGCATAAAAGGATTACATACATCATAGACCTTTTTATGGAAATTTTCCCTGCAGGAATTGGTCTGGTTTTTGTCCTCTCGACTTTTTTATCAAAGTTCCTGTCAATAATGTCATTAAAAATACAGCCAGCACTTCGCATTAAAACTGATCCTAAAAAAAAAAGAATTAAATAATATATAAAAACAGAGGCGTCTTCTTTTATTTTATACGCGTAGGCTAAACCCCAACTACAAGGCCAAAATAAAAGCATAAAACCAATAGGCTTATTTAATCTTGTTAACTCGACAAAAATTTTTAAATCTTTCATGAAATATTACTTGTAAATATCAAACACTATCTTCATAATCAATTTGATTCGATGGATATTGATTACACAGTTGCAGCATTAATGTTTCCAGCAATACCCCTGATGATGACGATGTATAGCAATCGTTTTCACACTTTAAGCGCTTTAATAAGACAGTTACATGATAAATATACTTTTGAAAAAAAAGTTCCACCTGAATTAGAAAATCAGCTTCATGTTTTAAATAAAAGAACTAATTATTTAAAGTATGTTATGGGTTTTTCTTCTTTTGGATTTCTTTTCAATATGTTGACGGTATTGCTTTTATATTTAAACCTTACATTTTATGCTAGATTGAGTTTTGCATTATGTTGCGTATGTATGATAATTTCCATTTTCCTGTTTTTACAGGAAGTCAGGATGTCCAATGAGGCACTTAAGTATCATTTAAGTGATATGGACTCCATGAAAAAAGATTTATGAATTATTTTTCAAAAGTTTTTTTTTAAAAAGAGAAATTCCATGCTTAATTTTGTAATCGTAAGATTCTTTAAAAGTATTTAATTGCCATCCCTGCATTCTTGATTTTATCACTTCTAAATTTTTAAATTTCCACCCTTCACTAGTTTCTTCATCTTTCCATAATTTTTTTTCTTCATTCGTTCTCGCACATCCGTAGCAGTAGCCAGTAACAGGATCTGTTTTACATATACTGATACATGGAGAAACGATTTTGCCGGTCATTAGGGGATTAAAATTGCTGGCCCAATTAATTTTCTAGCTTCTAAGTCAGCATGAGCACTTTTAGCATCAGCAAGTTTGTATTTTTTTGAAATCTTAATTTTTATTTTTCCAAATTTTACTTTTTCAAAAATTTGATCTGCCCCTGCCTGAAGCTCTTTTCTATTTGTAAAATATTGACCTATTGAGGGTCTAGTAAGGTAAAGTCCCTTGGGTTGAATTTGTTTAGGAACATTCACAGGTTCTAAAGGACCTGATGCATTTCCGAAGCTTATCATCATACCTCTAATCGAGAGACATTCTATAGATCCATAAAATGTTTTGTTTCCAACCCCATCAAAAACTGCTGGCACACCTTTGTTTTTTGTGATGTTTAAAACTTCTTTAGCAAAATTGCTTTTCGTATAGTTTATTACGTGAGAGTAGCCATTTTCTTCTGCAACTTTTATTTTTTCATCTGAACCAACTGTACCTATAACTTTTGCTCCAATACTATTAGCCCACTGAGCAAAAATTTGACCCACACCACCTGCTGCAGCATGAAATAAAACTGTTTCCCCTGCGCTAAGTTTATAAGTTTTAGTAAGTAAATAATTAGTAGTTAAACCTTTTGTCATTAAAGTTGCAGCAAGTTCATGAGAAATTCCATCAGGAACTTTCACAGCTATTTTAGCAGGAATAATTCTTTGCTGCGAATATGCACCAAGTGGAACTGAAGCATAAGCTATGTTATCGCCTTTATTCAGTTCAGTTACATTTGAACCTACTTCATCAATTTTTCCTGCAGCTTCTAGGCCAATCCCGCTTGGTAACTTAATTGGGTACAAA
>MDTA01158904.1_pt1 | contig 12532 bp, 10 predicted proteins | sample 811151 | NCBI WGS metagenome assembly MDTA01 (sample SAMN05326648, study PRJNA326480) | marine metagenome | isolation source: seawater | place: Indian Ocean: South | collected 2010
AAATAAACCTTCTAACTCATTTTCTTCGTTCACAATTTTCATACCTTTTCCACCTCCACCACCGGCTGCCTTTATCAAAACAGGATAACCAATATCTTTACATATAGATTTTGCCTCAGATAATGATTTTACACCTCCTTCAGAACCCTCAATTATTGGTAAACCATATTTTTTTGCAATTCGTTTTGCTTCTATCTTATCTCCCATTTTAGAAATTAAATCAGCACTTGGTCCAACAAACTTAATTCCATGCTTATCGACTATCTCAGCAAATTTTGCATTTTCAGATAAAAAACCATACCCAGGATGAATTGCTTCTGCCCCAGTTAAATCGACAGCTGACATTATAGATGAAATATTTAAGTAACTATTTTGAGGCTGGTGTGAGCCTATACAGACACTTTCATCTGCTAACCTTACGTGCATTGCATCTGAGTCCACATCTGAATGTACAGCAACAGTTCCTATTCCCCATTCTTTACAAGCTCTAATTATTCTAACAGCTATTTCACCTCTGTTGGCTATTAATACTTTTTTAAACATTTTATTATTTTAAAATAATTAAAGTTTGACCAAATTCAACTGGCTGACCATCATTGACAAGAATTTTTTCAACTGTACCGTCACTAGTCGAAGGAACATGATTCATTGTTTTCATCGCTTCAACTATCATTACAGTTTGACCTTTTTTAATTTTGCTACCAATTTCAACAAATTTTTTGGCTCCTGGTTCAGGCGCTAAGTAGGCGGTTCCGATTATGGGCGATTTAATTCTGATGCCATTACTATCATCAGATTTGCTTAAAACAGTTTTATTAGCGGACACTACTGCTGATGATTTAATTTGCTCTGTACCTTTTAAAGTTTTAGAAACTTTAACTTTTTTTGTTCCATCTTGATATTCTAATTCACTTAAATTAAATTCATTTAAATAATCTACCAACTCTTTAATTATTTTTTTATCTATCTTCATTTTTAAAAAAATTTTTCATTGATCGTAAAGCCATTATATAACCTTCTGCACCAAAACCACAAATTATACCTGAAGCAACCTTACTAATGAGTGATTTATGTCTAAAATCTTCTCTACCGTAAATATTAGTTATGTGCAATTCAATTATTGGTATTTTTAGTACTCTCAAAGCGTCATGAATTGCAACGGATGTATGAGTGTATCCTCCGGCATTAATTATTAGTCCGTTTTGATCTTTTCTTGCTTTTTGTATTGCTTCAACTAATTCACCTTCAATATTTGATTGAAATAATGATAAATTAATATCATTTTCTTTAGCAAAACTCTTACAGTTTTTCTCAATATCTTTTAGGGTATTGTTTCCATATTTATCTTTTTCTCTCTCACCTAAAAGGTTGAGGTTTGGACCATTAAGAATTATAATTTTTTGCATCATAACTATATAGAATAGTTAGTTAACTCAATTATGGCAAAAATACAATTAAATGGAAAAAAAGTTTCAATAAAAACAAAAGAGACTGTTTTTGATATATTAAAAAAATTTAAGCTAAATAACAAAAAAATAGCTATAGAGCTTAATGGGATTATAATACCTAATTCTCAATACAAAAAGAAATGTTTGAAAAATAATGATAAGCTAGAAGTTGTTCATTTTATTGGAGGTGGCTGATTTGAAAAAGGATATTTTTAAAGTAGATAATAAAAAACTAAAATCAAGACTAATAGTTGGTACCGGCAAATACAAAAGTTTTCAAGAAACTGCAAGAGCAGTAAAAGAGTCTGGTGCTGACATGGTTACTGTAGCTGTGAGAAGAGTGAATATAATAGATAAAAAAAAACCATTACTTAGTGATTATCTTGATCCAAAAAAGATTATCTATTTACCAAATACAGCTGGCTGTTTTAACTCAGATGAAGCCTTGAGAACATTAAGGTTAGCTAGAGAAATGGGTGGATGGAAATTAGTTAAATTAGAAGTTTTAGGAGACAAAAAAACTTTGTATCCAAACATGATTGAAACAATCGAGTCAACAAAGATATTAGTAAAAGAGGGTTTTAAGGTGATGGTTTATTGTTCTGATGATCCTTTACTAGCTAAAAAATTGGAAGATTGTGGAGCTTCAGCTATCATGCCTTTAGCATCTCCTATTGGTTCAGGATTAGGCATACAAAATAAAGTTAATATTTCTTTAATTATAAAACAATCAAAAGTACCAGTTATAGTAGACGCAGGAATTGGAACAGCTTCAGACGCAACAATTGCAATGGAAATGGGTTGTGATGGTGTTTTGGTAAATAGTGCTATAGCTAATGCTAGAGATCCAATAAAAATGGCAAGGGCTTTTAAAAACGCTGTTATATCTGGGCGAGATTCTTATTTAGCTGGAAGAATGAAAAAAAATTATTTTGCTGTGCCAAGCTCACCAACTAAAGGTCTTATTTAAGCTCTTTTTTTTCTCCTTACCCATAAGGTTCTAGGGGTTTTTATTTTTTTCTTTAAAGATTTGCTTTTTTTTGTTTTTTTTAAACTTACGACTTTGTCAGATTTATTTTTATTTAACTTTTCATTGTTTGTAATTGTTTTAATCTCATTTACCTTATCTAAATGTTCAACAGTATTAATTACCTTTTTTGACTTATTTAATAATTCAATTTTGTACTCTGGAATTATCAATTTAGCATCGGGTAAAATATTTATTTTTATTGAATATTTTTTTTCAAAATATTCAATTTCCTTTGACAAACTGTTTTCTAAATAAAGTTTAACTTTTTCTGGTATATAAGACCTAATAATCTTTACTTTATTAGTAAAAGCTAAAAGTTCTATTTTTTTTATAATTTTTTGCGCGAAAGAGTCTAAGGATAGAATAGTTTCCCATTTGATTGATCCCTCTCTTAACCTTTGTCTGGTCATTTCAAGCAATCCAAAATTACTTATACGTCCAACTTGTATTCGCGCTCTATCTTTTCTAATGCTTTCCCTCATTTTTTTTTCAACTGTTCTCCTGTTGTAAAAATTCATCATATCGATGAAATCAATAACGATTAATCCTGATAAATCCCTAAGTTTAATTTGTCTGGCTATTTCCTCTGCGGCCTCAAGATTTGTATTAAGTGCTGTTTTTTCTATATTTGTTTGCTTTGTTGACTGCCCAGAATTTATGTCTATTGCAACTAGAGCTTCTGTTGGATTTATAACAATGTAACCACCAGATTTTAATTTAACAGTGGGTTCAAAGATATTATTTAATTCTTTTTCAATATTTGCGTCATGAAACAAAGGTATTTTTCCTCTATATTTCTTAATATTTTTAACATTTCTAGGCATTAACTCTTTCATAAATTTCTTTGCTTTTTGATAAGCTTCATTACCATCGATATATACATTTTTGGTCTCGTTATCGTATGTGTCTCTCAAAGTTCTTTTAATAATATCCCCCTCTTCATAAACTAAAGATGGAGCATTTGAATTAACTGCCTTATCTCTTATTTGTTCCCAAGTTTTTAAAGTATTTTGGAAATCTTTTTCTATTTCATTTTTAGTTTTATTAGCGCCAGCAGTTCTCACTATCACGCCCATACTTTTTGGTATTTCAATTTGATTTAAAATACTTCTAATTTTTTGTCTGTCCGAAGAAACAAAAATTTTTCTTGATATTCCTCCACCTTTTGGCGTGTTTGGCATCAGCACCATGTATTTACCAGCTAAAGATATAAAGGTTGTTAATGCAGCGCCTTTTTGTCCTCTCTCTTCCTTAATGACTTGAATTAAAATTACCTGTCCAGGTTTTATTACCTCTTGTATTTTATATCTCTTTAAACCGTATGAGTTTTTTAATTCTTCCCTATATTTTTTTTTTACATCCTCATCATTTTTGGCAATATTTTTTTCACTGTTAGAATCTTGTTCTTGCTTCTCGTTTTGATTTTCTATATTTTTCTCGTTTGATAAATCCTCAATTGTATCGTTTTTCAAACTTTCTCTTATTTTTTCTTCTGCATCCCTTATTTTTTCTTTATCCTCGGAAGGAATTTGGTAATAGTCTGATTGAATATCGTTAAAAGCTAAAAATCCATGTCTTATTCTTCCAAAATTTACGAAAGCAGCTTGTAAAGAGGGCTCAACCCTGCTGATTGTTCCTAAGTAAATATTGTTTTTAAAATTTAGCTTATTCTTATCTTCAATTTCATATTCTTCAATTGAAGATTGTGATTTAAGAACGATACGTGTTTCATTTGGATGCGATGCATCCACATATAAATTTTTTTCCATTGTGGTTGAATTCCTTTTAAAGTTTTAAAATCTGTAATTTTGTTATTAAACATAATCTTATATTATACAATTTTATCACCAATTGCACTTATAATAATCTTCATATGCCCTAAGAAAGCCAAATTTTAAGCATTAAGATATTTGAATGTTTAAATTTCTCAATTTTTCAATAAAATTTTTTATTATTTTTGGAGCTGTAATTTTATTATTTGCATTTTCAACACTTTGGTATTTTTCAATAGGACTACCTGATTATAAAAAGTTATCTAATTACCAACCTCCAATTTCGAGTAGAGTTTATTCAGATGATGGAAAATTAATTGCTGAATATTCAATAGAAAAAAGATTATTTATACCATTTGAATCAGTTCCTAAAAAAGTAATAAATTCTTTCTTATCTGCGGAAGATAAAAATTTTTTTAAACACCCAGGTGTTGATGCAAAAGGTATAATAAGAGCTGTATTTAAAAATTTAAAAAACATAAGTGAAAATAAAAGATTAGAAGGAGCTTCAACTATAACACAACAAGTGGCAAAAAATTTCCTTTTAACGAATGAAGTTTCATTAAATAGAAAAATAAAAGAGGCAATATTAGCTTTTAGAATAGAAAGAGCTTATTCTAAAGAGAGAATATTAGAGCTTTATTTAAATCAGATTTATTTGGGACAAGGCACATATGGAATAGCCGCAGCAAGTCTTGAATATTTTGATAAATCAGTAAAAGATTTAAATTACATCGAAGCTGCAATGTTGGCTGCTTTACCAAAAGCACCAAGTAAGTATGACCCATTCAAATTTCCTGAAGTAGCTAAATTTAGGAGAAATCTAGTTTTGAAAAATTTAAATAATAATAATTATATTACTCAAAAAGAATTTAATAAACTCAAAGATAAAAAAATAATCCTTAAAAGGAGAAAAATCGAAATTTTAAACGAAGCCAATTCTTATACAGAAGAAGTAAGAAGATCAATTAACGAAAAATATGGTTTTAAAAAACTTTACTCAGAAGGTTTGTCTATTAGAACGCCATTGAAAATAGATTATCAGATACAGGCAATTAAGTCGCTTAGAAAGGGGATTGAGTCTTACGATAGGAGACATGGATGGAGAGGAGCTATTACCAACAAGGTGAAAAATACTAACTGGAAGAATAAAATCGACAACTTAAAAATAGATCCTACTTTAAATTGGAATAAAGCAGAAATTTTAGAGATTAACCAGAGTGGGTTATCAATTAAAACATTAGAAGGAGATAATGGCACGATATCCATTAATAATTTAAAATGGGCAATTCCAAATAAAAAAAAAATTACAGATAGATTTAATATAGGTGATATCATTTTTGTTAAAAAAGAAAATAATAGTTGGGCACTAAAGCAATATCCGAAAGTTAATGGTGGAATTGTAGTTTTAGATCCATTTACAGGAGACGTTAAAGCTTTGGTTGGCGGATTTAATTTTAAATCAAGTGAATTTAATAGAGTCACACAGGCAAAAAGACAGCCAGGATCAGCTTTTAAACCAATAGTTTATGCCGCAGCATTAGAAAATGGTTATTCTCCAAACTCAATTATACTAGACGCTCCATTTGTAGAAAGTCAAGGTTTTGGATTAAAAGATTGGAAGCCAGAAAACTATGGAAAGAAATTTTATGGACCTTCAACACTAAGAAAAGGTATTGAATATTCGAGAAATTTGATGACAGTGAGAATTGCTAAAACCCTTGGTCTAAATAAAATTTTAAATTTGTCAAATCAGTTGGAAATTTATGATGATATACCAGAACTATTATCAGTTTCTTTGGGTGCTGCAGAAACAACATTGCTCAACTTGACTACTGCTTACGCGTCTTTTGTTAATGGTGGAGAAAAAATTAATCCTAATTTGATAAAAAGAATACAAGATAGGAGAGGTAAAACTATATTTACATTAAAAAATAAAAAATGTGTTGGTTGTGATAAATATTCAAGTGACTCCGAAATATATCCAACAATAGAATTTAAGAATGAGCGAGTCTTTAGTGAAGAAACAGCCTATCAAATGACATCAATTTTAGAAGGAGCAATTAAGCGTGGAACTGGAAAAAAATTAAGAGATTTAAATGTTCCTTTAGCCGGTAAAACTGGAACAACAAACAAAAACTATGACGCTTGGTTTATAGGATTTTCTTCTAACTTGGTAATCGGGGTTTACGTTGGTTTCGATAATCCAAAATCTTTAGGTCGCTATGAAACAGGATCAAAAGCAGCTCTACCAATTTTTAAAGAATTTGTTAAAAACTCTCTTTTTAAAGAAGATTTTGAGGAATTTAAAATACCTAACGGTATATATTTAACTTCATTAAATTATGATACTGGACAAAAATCCACTTTAGGAGAAAAAAATACTATAATAGAGGCTTTGAAAGTAAAAGATATTAACAACATTAATAATAACAAATTAATCTCAATAAATAGTTATGATAAACTAATCAAATATAGACAATTTTACTAATGCAAAACTTTGAAAATAAACTATTAAAGATCGAACAAACCCTTAATAATATAAGGGGGTATCTTTGAAAACAACAAAATCGAGAACAAGTTAAAAGATATTGAAAAGGAAATACTTAAAGAAAATTTTTGGAAAAATCAAACTAATGCAAAAAAAATCGTCAAAGAAAAAAAAATCTACGAAGATATAGTAACTGTTTACAAAAGTTCTATTTCAGAAAAAAATAATTTAAAAGATCTATATAATTTAGCTTTAGAAGAGCAAAACGATGAAATTTTAAAAGACTGTGAAAATAAAATTAATCAATTGTCTAAAAAAATTAAGCAAATAGAAATTAATTGTTTTCTCTCAGGTGAAAATGATGATTTTGATATTTATTTAGAAATTCACGCTGGAGCAGGAGGGACAGAAAGTCAAGATTGGGCTGATATGTTGAGAAGAATGTATTTAAAGTGGTTTGATAAAAAAAAATTTAAATACGAAATTATAAGTGAGCATAAAGGAGAAGAGGCTGGGATTAAATCATCTACCTTAAAGGTGAATGGTGATTATTTATACGGATTAATGAAGGGAGAGTCAGGGGTTCATAGACTTGTAAGAATTTCTCCCTTTGATAGCGGAGCCAGACGGCATACAAGTTTCGCTAGTGTTTGGGTATATCCAGCAATTGATGATGATATAAATATAAAAATAGATGAAAAAGATCTAAGAGTAGATACTTATAGATCAAGCGGTGCAGGCGGACAACACGTGAACACAACTGATAGCGCAGTAAGAATAACTCATCTGCCCTCTAAAATTGTAGTTCAATGTCAAAATGAAAGATCGCAACATAAAAATAAAGAAACGTGTTACAAAATGCTTAAAGCTAGACTTTACGAACATGAAATTCAAAAGAGAGAATTAGAAAATGAAAAAGAATTAAGTTCTAAAACAGATATTGGTTGGGGTCACCAAATACGTTCATATGTTTTGCAACCTTATCAACTAGTAAAAGATTTAAGAAATAAAGTCGAAAATACAAATCCAACAGAAGTTTTAGACGGAGACATTGATCAATTTATTGAAGCAGGAATAATAAGCAGATAATGAAACGAATAATCTATTTTACAAGCTTAATAATTGTTTCTCTAATAACTTTAATTATAATAATTTTGTCCACAACAGGATATGAGACAGATAAATTTAATAATTTAATTGAAAATAATATTAAGAAACAAAATCAAAGTTTTTTAATTAATTTAAAAAAGGTTAAATTTAAAATTGATATTAAAAATATTAGTTTATTTATAGAGACCAAAAATCCGAAAGTTTCTTACAATGATTTAATAATACCAATAAAGAATATAAAAGTGTATCTGAACTTTGTCTCTGTAATTAAATCTAATGCCAGAATAAATCAAATTAATATAGAGACAAAAGAAATTAATGTTGATCAATTTAAAAAAATTTTAATTAAAACAAAACCTTCTAACTTAAATAGTTTTATTATTAACAAAGTTGAGAGTGGTATTTTAAAAGCAAATTTTGAATTATTTTTTGTGGATAATATAAAATTGAAAAACTTTATTGCTAAAGGACAAGTAAAAAATATGAATGCCGCGTTAAATGATGAAATTAAGATTAATAATACTTATTTTGAATTTTTTTCAGATAAAACAGACACAATAATTAAGAAGATAAGCGCTGATGTAAGTGGAATTTCTATAAGTGATGGCAGTTTACGAGTTGAGAAAGAAAAAAATATTAATATAAAATCAGATTTCGTAACTAAAATTTCAATAAATGAAAAAAATGCTAATTTATACTCAAATTATTTGCAAAATTTTAAATTTTTAAAAGAAAATTTAGTACTTAATGGAACTATTAAACATAATTTAATCATTGATTTTGACGAAACATTTAAATTATTAGAATATTCAGTCAAAAGTAAGGGTAAAATAAATAATCTTAAGCTCTCGTTAAGAGATAGTTTTAAATCTGAATTATTAAATCAGGACTTATCAAACTTTTTTTTCAATATAAATGAATTTGATTTAAGAATGGGGTCAGATAATAAAAATTTTATTAAAGCATCTGGTGAGTATAGTTATGATGAAATCAATTTTCAACTTTTTGAGATAGAAAATAGGTTTTTTAAAGATAACTTGAATACAAAATTAAGTTTTGATTTTTTAGATCAATTAAATATAGATTTTATTAATTATAAAAAAGATAAAAAAACTAAGGCAAAAATTGATTTGAATTTTCAATCAAGTAAAAAATCATTTCATTTAAAAAAACTCAACTACTTTGAGAATAACAATATAATCAAATTAAAAGACTTAAAGATTAAATCAAACAACCTTATTTCCTTGAAAGAAATTAAGGTCAAGACTTTTCAAAATAAAGATCTTAAAAATGATTTTAATTTTAAATTTGGAAAGAAAATACTAATAAACGGGTCTAAATACGATGCAACTAACTTAAATAAAATTTTAAATGAAAATAACAAAAATGATTTTTTGAAAAAAATTAATAAAAAAATAGAAATAAATTTCCAAAATGTAGAAACACCTCTATCTAAAAAATTAAAAAATTTTATATTGATTGGAAATATTACAAAAGGAGAATTCACAAAAATTTCCTCCAAAGGTGATTTTGGTAATAACAAATTTTTAGATATTTCGTTAAAAAGTGATAAAAAAAATAAAAAAAAGTATTTAGAAATTTATTCAGATTTGCCACAACCTCTTCTCGCTGATTATAAATTTTTTAAAGGTGTTACTGATGGCACACTTACGTTTTCATCGATATTTGACGAAAATTTATCTAATTCAAAATTAGTGATTGAAAATTTTAAAATTATAAATGCTCCCGCAGTAGTTAAACTTTTATCATTAGCTGATTTTGGAGGATTAGCAGACCTCGCAGAGGGAGATGGATTGTCCTTTGAAAAATTAGAAATAAACATGAATAAAAATAAGGAGAACTTTTTAAAATTAGATGAACTTTATGCAGTTGGACCTAGTATTTCAGTTTTAATGGAGGGATATCAAGATGCTAACGGTTTAACTAGTCTGCGTGGTACTCTTGTGCCTGCAAAGAATCTTAATAATTTTTTAGCTAAAATTCCTGTCATTGGAGATATCATAATACCTAAGGATATCGGGGAGGGATTATTTGGTGTAAGTTTTAAAATGAAAGGTCCTCCGGGTAAAATAAAAACTTCTATTAATCCTATAAAAACTTTAACTCCAAGATTTATAACAAAAGCTTTAGAAAAATCAAAAAAACCTAAATAATTTTTACTAGAAAGTGTTTTTTCTTACCAAAAGAAATTTTTAATAATTTATTATTAAAATCTTCAATTGTTAAAATTTTACTATCATCACTCAGGAGTTTATTATCGATTTTAATTGCGTTATTTTTTATCGCTCTTCTGGCTTCACCTTTTGATGTTGTGATATGGTAATTTGATAATAAGTCCAAAATTTTTATTCCTTTTAAAACTTCAGTTTCTTTGATTTTTATTTCAGGCAGGTCATCTCCAATTCCACCAGACTCAAAAGTTTTTTTTGCTGTTTTTGCAGCTTTTTCAGCAGCCGCTTTTCCATGAAGTATTTTTGTAGCTTCATTTGCTAAAAGTATTTTTAATTTGTTAATATTTTTTTCATTACTTATTAAACTTTCAATTTTTTTCGGTTCAATTTCTGTGAAAAAGTTTAGGAAATTTTTTACATCTCTATCATCTGTATTTCTCCAAAACTGCCAATATTCGTAAGGTGAAAATAAATCTTCATTAAGCCACACTGCGCCTTTTTCAGTTTTACCCATTTTTGTACCAGAGGCTAAAGTTATAAGTGGCGTTGTTAGACCGAAAGCCTCTTTTTTTAAGACTCTCCTTATTAGCTCCACCCCATTAACTATATTTCCCCACTGATCAGAACCACCTATCTGCAAAACACATTTATTTTTTTGAAACAATTGATAAAAATCATATGCTTGCAAAATCATATAATTAAATTCCATGTAGCTTAAAGATTGTTCACGTTCTAATCTTAGTTTTACACTGTCAAAAGTTAGCATTTTATTAATTGTAAAATGACTTCCAATTTTTCTTAAAAAATCGATATAGTTTAATTTTGCTAACCATTTATAATTATCAACAAAAATAGGTTTAGTTTTTTTATTTGAAGTTTTTAAAACTTTTAAAAAAACTTTTTTAATACTTTTAATATTTTGTTTAATTTTATTCTGTTTTAAAATTTGTCTCGTAGAGTCTTTTCCAGAAGGGTCGCCAATTAAAGTTGTCCCACCTCCAAGTAAAACTATAGGACGATGTCCATATTTTTGCATCAATCTCAGTATCATTATTTGTAACAAACTACCGACATGTAAACTATTAGCCGTACAATCAAATCCTATATAAGCTGTGATTGAATTTTTGTTACAAATGTTAATTAATTTATCTAAATTGGTGCACTGATTTAGATAACCTCTTTCTTGCATTTCTGATAAAAAAGCATTTTTCATAGAACAATTTAATTAATCCACTATTATACAAAAATTATTATAAATAAATAAAAATATGAGCAAAGAATACACATCTTTAGGCTTAATGAGTGGCACATCGGGTGATGGGGTTGATGCCTCAATTATCAAATCTGATGGAGATCAGAAATTAAAGGTAATAAAAAATGAATACTTTGAGTATGATAATGAAATATTTCAACAAATTCACTTATTAAAAGAACGAATAATTAAATCTAAAGACTTGCAAACACACAAAAAAGAACTAAGAGACCTTGAAAGAAAAATATCTTTATCTCATGCTAAAATTATAAAGATAATTCAAAAAGAAACTAAAATTGATTTAATCGGGTTTCATGGACAAACAATTTTTCATAATGCCTCTGAGAAAATTTCAATTCAACTTGGTGATGCTGACTTGTTATCAAAATTAGTTAATTTAGATATAGTTTATAATTTTAGAAAAAATGATCTTATTAATGGTGGTCAAGGAGCTCCATTAGCTCCAGTATTTCATAAATTAATTGCGAAAAATTATAATTTAAAACCTACTATAGGTATTTTAAATATTGGTGGTATCTCAAATATTACAGTTATCGATGAAAACTATAATTTAATCAGCAAAGATCTTGGACCAGGCAACTGTTTAGTAGATACATGGGTAAGAAAAAATTCAAAAAAAAAATTCGACATTGATGGATCTTTAGCATCCCAAGGTGTAGTTAATGAAATTATATTAGAACAAGGTCATGAATTGTATTTGAATAGTTCTGGAAAAGGTAAACCCTCTCTCGATGTAAACGACTTTGACGTATCATTTGCACGGGGTTTAACACTGGAAGACGGCGCATCTACTTTAACAGATTTTACTGCTAAAATTATTAGTTCAGAACTTATTGAGATTAATAATTTAACAAAAAATAAAATTAATAAAATTTTAATTTGTGGTGGAGGGAGAAAAAATAAAACAATGGTTCAAAAAATTAAAAATTATATGTCAAAAGATTTAAATATCGAACTTATAGACAACTATGGTATAGATGGAGATTTTGTTGAGTCACAAGCATTTGCATACATTGCAATCAGATCTGTTTTAAAACTACCTATTACATTTCCTAAAACAACTGGTTGTGATCGTGAGTTGACTGGTGGAGAAATAATTAAAATTAAATAAGAGCTGTCTTTTCTTTTATATATTTTTCAATTTCTAAAATTAAATCCTTTTCTTTATTTTTAAAAAAATGATTTGAATTTTTAATTTTCGAGAAAATTACCTCAA
>MDTA01116871.1_pt1 | contig 12531 bp, 8 predicted proteins | sample 811151 | NCBI WGS metagenome assembly MDTA01 (sample SAMN05326648, study PRJNA326480) | marine metagenome | isolation source: seawater | place: Indian Ocean: South | collected 2010
CGATGGCGCGGGCATCATGGTCGAAATCCCGCAGGATTTCTTCCGCGATCACGTCGGCCGCACGGGTCACACCGCATCGGACGGCCCGATTGCGGTCGGTATGACCTTTCTGCCGCGAACAGATCTGGAGGAGCAGGAACAGTGCCGCTACATCGCCGAGGCCGAAATTTTGAAATTCGGATATTCGATTTATGGCTGGCGCCAGGTGCCGATCGATCTATCCGCGCTGGGCGAAAAGGCGAACGCCACGCGCCCGGAAATCGAACAGATCATGATCGAGGGCCCGGCCGATTCGGACCTCGAAGAATTCGAACGCGATCTGTTCATCATACGCAAGCGGATCGAAAACCGCGCCCGCGAACAGAATATTCGGGATTTTTATATCTGCTCGCTGAGCCACCGGTCTCTGATCTATAAGGGTATGTTCCTGGCCGAACAGTTGTCGGCGTTTTATCCCGACCTTAAGGACGAACGCTTCGTTTCGCGGTTTGCCCTGTATCATCAGCGGTATTCCACCAACACGTTCCCGACCTGGCGGCTGGCCCAGCCGTTCCGCATGTTGGCCCATAATGGAGAGATCAACACACTGTCCGGGAACGTCAACTGGATGCGCAGCCATGAAACCCGGCTGGACAGCGAGGTTTTCGGAAAGCGGATCAACGATCTGAAACCGGTAATCGCGCCCGGCAATTCGGATTCCGCCTCGCTGGACAACGCCTTCGAACTGCTGGTTCGCGGCGGCCGCTCGGCACCGATGGTGAAAAGTCTGATGATCCCGGATGCGTGGTCGCATAAGACCACGATGAGCCAGGAACTGCGGGACTTTTACAGCTATTGCAATTGCGTGATGGAGCCCTGGGATGGCCCGGCCGCAATTGCCGCGACCGACGGCCGTTGGGTGCTGGGCGGCGTCGACCGAAACGGTTTGCGCCCGATGCGTTACACAGTCACCGTCGATGGGTTGTTGATCATAGGATCAGAGGCCGGGATGGTGCCGGTTCGCGAATCCGAGATCGTGGAAAAAGGCCGGCTCGGCCCGGGCCAGATGATTGCCGTCGATCTGAGCGAGGGCAAGCTTTACCACGACGTGGATCTGAAAGGGATGCTGGCCGCGTCACAGCCCTATGGTGACTGGGTGGAAAACATGCGCCGGATCGATGACGTGATCCAGCCAGAGGAAGCCGCCTCCGCGGAATTCGGACCAGATGAGTTGCGGCGACGCCAGCTCGCCGCCGGATACACGCTGGAAGAGCTTGAACTACTGCTGCAGCCGATGGTCGAGGACGCCAAGGAAGCCGTCGGCTCCATGGGCGATGACACGCCGCTTGCGGTTCTGTCCGATCAGTATCGCGGACTGCACCATTTCTTCCGCCAGTCATTCAGTCAGGTTACAAACCCGCCGATCGACTCCCTGCGCGAATACCGGGTGATGAGCCTGAAAACTCGGCTGGGTAATCTGGGCAACATCCTGGACGAGGACGAAAGCCAGACACGCCTGTTACAGCTCGACAGCCCGGTATTGTCGAACGCCCGGTTCGAAGCAATGGCAGAGTACATGGGCGACAGCGCGGTGGAACTAGATTGCACGTTCCGGCCCGAGAAAGGCGAAAACGCCCTGCGCCGCGCGATTTATAAACTCCAACGTGTTGCCGAAGACGCCGTTCGCGGCGGCGCGGCGCATCTGATCCTGTCTGACCGGAACATCAGCGAAAACAGGATAGCCATACCAATGATCCTGGCAACGGCAGCCGTTCATACGCATCTGGTGGACCAGGCGCTTCGAACCTACACCTCGCTTAATGCACGGTCGGCAGAATGCATAGATACCCATTATTTCGCCGTTCTGATCGGCGTGGGCGCGACCACGGTGAATGCCTATCTGGCCCAGGAAACGATCATTGACCGCCATCGGCGCGGGCTGTTTGGCGATATGCCCCTTTACGATTGCGTTCAGCGGTATCGCGAGGCGGTCGACCAAGGCCTACTGAAGATCATGTCCAAGATGGGCATTTCGATCCTGTCGAGCTATCGGGGCGCCTATAAATTTGAAGCCGTCGGGCTTAGCCGCTGGCTGGTATCCAGCTACTTCCCCGGGATGACGTCCCGTATTTCCGGTATCGGGCTGTCGGGTCTGCAGCGCAAGGCCAACGAATTGCACGAAAGGGCCTTTAACGAGCAGGTGACGGCACTGCCGGTCGGCGGCACCTACCGGTTTCGACGCAGCGGCGAAACTCATGGCTTTGAAGGTCCATCGATCCACACGCTTCAGAAAGCGGTTGCGACCGATTCCTTCAATACCTACAAGAAATACGCTGAAGAAATCCGGCAATCGCCTCCAATCAGCGTTCGCGACCTGATGGAATTCGATCCCAAATGGGATCCGGTTCCGATCGAAGAGGTCGAATCCATTACCGAAATTCGCAAACGGCTTGTGTCGCCTGGTATTTCACTCGGCGCGCTCAGCCCGGAAGCACATGAAACGCTTTCCATCGCCATGAACAGGATTGGCGCAAAATCCGATTCCGGCGAAGGCGGCGAAGACGCGTCGCGCTACAAACCGCGCTCCAACGGCGACAATGCCTCCAGCGCGATCAAGCAGGTTGCGTCTGGCCGGTTCGGCGTGACGGCGGAATACTTGAACAATTGCCGCGAAATCGAAATCAAGGTAGCCCAGGGAGCAAAACCCGGCGAGGGAGGTCAATTGCCGGGTATAAAAGTCTCAGAAGTGATTGCCCGGCTGCGGCATTCGACGCCCGGGGTGACCCTGATCTCGCCGCCGCCGCATCATGACATCTATTCGATAGAAGATCTGGCCCAGCTGATTTACGACCTGAAACAGATCAATCCGGATGCAAAGGTCTGCGTGAAACTGGTTGCGCAGACAGGCATCGGTACCATTGCAGCCGGCGTCGCCAAGGCCCACGCCGACACAATCCTGGTATCGGGTCATTCCGGCGGCACCGGGGCCAGCCCGCAATCATCAATCAAATATGCCGGCCTGCCCTGGGAAATGGGCCTGTCGGAAGTGCACCAGGTGCTGACCCTGAACCAATTGCGTCATCGCGTGGTGCTGCGGACTGACGGCGGTTTCCGGACCGGCCGCGACGTAGTGATCGCCGCTCTGCTGGGCGCCGAGGAATTCGGCATCGGAACGTCGTCGCTGGTCGCTATGGGCTGTATCATGGTTCGTCAGTGCCATTCCAACACCTGCCCGGTGGGGGTCTGCACCCAGCACGACAAGCTGCGCGACAAATTTGTCGGTACACCGGAAAAGGTGGTGAACCTATTCAGTTTCCTTGCCGAGGAGGTGCGTGAAATTCTCGCCTCGCTCGGTGCGCGGTCAATGGAAGAGGTGATCGGCCATACCGAATTGTTGACCCAGGTCAGCCGCGGCAGCCCACATTTGGACGATCTGGATCTGAACCCGCTGCTGGTGCAGGCGGATCCCGGTGACAGCGCGCATTACTGCACCCTCGAGGGCCGCAACGAAGTGCCGGAAACGCTGGATGCGCAGATGATCCAAGACGCACGTCCAGCACTCGAAGGCGGAGAGAAAATGCAGCTTCAGTACAACGTACGAAACACGCAGCGCGCCATCGGCACCAAGATTTCATCGCTTATCACGTGCCGGTTCGGCATGCAGAGCCTGCAACCGGGACACATCACCGTGCGCCTGCGCGGTTCCGCAGGACAATCGCTTGGCGCGTTCTCCGTTCAGGGGCTGAAGTTAGAAGTCTTTGGCGACGCCAACGACTATGTCGGTAAGGGATTGTCCGGCGGTACGATCGTCATCAGACCGCCGACGGCGGCGCCTAGGAAATCCAACGAAAACACTATTATCGGCAATACGGTCCTCTATGGTGCGACAGGCGGGAAACTGTTCGCCGCGGGCCAGGCGGGCGAACGATTCGCGGTGCGGAATTCTGGCGCCGAGGTAGTAGTCGAAGGATGCGGTTCCAACGGGTGCGAATACATGACCAACGGCATCGCCGTTATCCTGGGCCCCGTTGGTGACAATTTCGGCGCGGGTATGACCGGCGGGATGGCCTATGTCTATGACCCGGATGAAAGCTTTGTCGATCATGTGAATGATGACACCATAATTTATCAGCGCATTCAGACCCAGTTCTGGGAGAAAGTGCTGAAGAAGGCGGTCAAGGAACATCACCGGGAAACACAGTCGGCCTTTGCGGAGCGCATGCTAAATCATTGGGAAACGGAGATCGAAAAGTTTTGGCAGGTCATCCCGACGGAGATGATCCACCGATACGACCAGCCGGTGTTTGCGGAAGACGAGGCAGAGCAGCGCGCCTGATCGGTTCCGTCAAACCGGGAAACCTTATAGACTGCCAGGCGATGCGTACGCTGTATCATCTCTGGCTGTCCCCCTTTTGCCGCAAGACCCGTATCGCGCTGGCGGAAAAAAAGCTCGACTTCGAACTGAAGGCCGAGAACCCAAGCGAACGCCGGGCTGAATTTCTAGCTCTCAACCCGGCATGCGACGTGCCGGTCCTGGTAGAGGACGGCGGACCGGTCATTTCCAATTCCGCGGCAATTACAGAATTTCTCGAAGAAATTTGCCCGGACCCGCCACTCTATCCCGGCGGCCAGGCGGAGCGCGCGGAAATTCGCCGGCTTGTGGCCTGGTTCGACATCAAGTTCAACCGCGAAGTCACTGAAAACCTGGTCGGCGAAAAGCTGATGAAACGCCTCTTGCGGTTGGGCGCACCGGATTCTCGGGCAATCCGGGCCGGCCGGGAAAACCTGCATATCCATATGGACTACCTCGCCTGGCTGACGGAGCGTCGCAACTGGCTGGGCGGCGACGAATTCTCCATCGCCGATATCGCCGCCGGCGCGCATATCTCCTGCGTGGACTACATCAACGACGTGCCCTGGGCTGATCATCAGGCGGCAAAGGAGTGGTACGCGCGACTAAAATCGCGGCCTTCGTTCCGAGCAATATTAGCCGATCACATTCCCGGCGAACCGCCACCAAAACATTACGCCGATCTGGATTTCTAATATCACGCCGACGGCACGGTAACATTTTTTTAGGATATCCGGTCGACCCAAGCCCGGATGATATCCGCCGTTCGGCGATAATGCTCCATCAATATCTCGACCGCAGCCTGGGCATCGCGGGCGACCGCAGCATCCTTAAATCTCGCGGTGTTCGCCCAGTTAATTGCGACGGGGATACTTCACCCGGATCGTAAGCCGGCGATACAGGTCAGCCAAGTAAGTCAGTTGTTCGCAATAGGCCGTCAGCCAACGGGATCCGAAGGCGCCGATCAATGCGATGATCTGGACTCTACCCATGGCGAGACTTCCGTAACGGCCCACGCTAGCCGCATTGGCGATATCTATCTGGTGTTGCAGTAGGGCGACAAACTGCTGTTCCTTCAGCAGCTTAACAAAAAATTCGCAATGGACCGAGATGCACTGGCAGAAGCGGCAAAAGCGTATAACGATCGGCCGGACGATGACACATTTAAACCTTTGGCCGGCGCCATCCAAGGACCTCGGCAAATACTCGCCCTCCTCAGGGTGCCTGCTTCGTGTTCTTTGTCAAATTACCCCGCGCGGCCTCGGCGGCAATCGAGTTGGGGGAAAGGCGGATCACGTCGCGCCAGTCCCCTGCCGCTTTCGTCAGTTCGCCGCGCAACGCATAAATATTACCCCGTTCCAGGAGCGCGTCGATACCGGACGGCGCGACGGCCAGCGCGCGGGTGATATCGTCCAGCGCCAGATCGAGATTTTTAAGTTTGCGCCACGCCGTCGCCCGCAAAATCAGTGCCTGGACGTGGCCGACCTCACGGTCGATCACGTCGTTCAGATCGTCGATAGCGGTCCAGTAGTCACCGAGCCCACCCCGGGCGATGGCCCGGTCGACCAGAACCTCTACATTGAACCCGCCGATTTCCAACGCGCGGCTCTGGGCCCGAATAGCACGTTCAAGATTGCCTGCAATCATCCAAGCCTGCGCCGCTTGAGCGAACAAATTGGCCTTTATGGTCTTGCCGGGCCGTTGGGTCGTAGCCGCCAGGAATTGAAGGTTTTCCGCCGCCTCAACATATTTGCCGCGGTTCAACTGGGCGACCGCGCCGCAATGACGCGCGCCTTCATCGCCACCCCGCCTCTCCCATTTGGCAGCAACACCAGCAGCCTTTTCAGGATCGCTGCGCGCAAGAGACATGCAGCCGGCGTAAAGCTTCACCTGCCGCTCGACAACGTGGGGCGCTGTCTTCGGCGGCTTCTGTGCCGTCGCCGACCCCAATGCCGCCACAATAGCTGCGAGCAAAATCCCTGCTCCCCAGATCAAGCGTGCTTGCGATAGTCTTTCCATACCGCCTAAAGTCGGGTCTGTCCGCATCGAAGGCAAGCCCGCAAATGAAGCTAGACAAATGATGACACCCGGGACCCTGTTCTGTTTCGGCCTGGGATACAGTGCTATGGCCATAGCCCGCCGCCTGAACGTTGAAGGTTGGGAGGTTGGAGGCACCTGTCGCCAGCCGGGCCGCCGCGCCGCGCTAGAAGCCTTAGGGATTCAGAGCGCGGTATTCAGTGGCGACGGGCCGATGGAGCCCACTGGATTACTGGCCGGTGCGACCCACGTATTACTCTCCATACCGCCTGCGGTTGAGGGAGATCCGGCACTGCGCTGGCACGCGGACGATATTGCCGCGGCAGGGTCGGTTAAATGGGTGGGGTATTTATCCACCACCGGCGTATACGGAAACCGGAACGGAGACTGGGTCGACGAAGCTTCCGACCTGCGCCCGACCAGCCCCCGCAGCGAACGCCGGGTTACAGCGGAACGCGCCTGGCTGGAGTGGGGAGACCGGACGGGCATTCCCGTGCATATTTTCCGGCTGGCGGGGATTTACGGTCCCGGCCGGTCTGTCGCTGACCAAATCAAGGCAGGCACGGCACGGAGAATAGCAAAACCAGGCCATTTATTTTCGCGCATCCACGTAGAGGACATCGCCACGGTCGTTTCCGCTTCCATGGCCCGGCCGCGCGCAGGCGGTATCTACAACGTATGCGATGATGAACCGGCGGTGCCCGGTGATGTGGTCACCTATGCGTGTTCGCTGCTGGAGATCGAACCGCCACCGGAAATTCCGGTCGAAGATGCCGATCTGTCACCGATCGCGAAATCGTTCTGGTTGGACAATCGTCGGGTAAGTAACGATTTGATCAAATTGGAACTGGGAGTAGAACTAGCCTTTCCGGACTACCGGACGGGAATTCGGACCATTCTCGGCGGTTAGAGTTCGGAAAAGAGTTCGTCTAGCGTCAGCTTTAGTTGCGCGATGTCCTTATCGCGGGACAGGCGGTGATCGCCATCCTTGACCAGAAAAATACGCACGTCTTCAGCCATTAGCTTTTCAGCGATCCGGCTGCTGGTCATCCATGGAACGGAGTCATCCCGCATGCCGTGCAATAAGCGTACCGGACAATGAAGCGCGATTGGACGACGCAGCAAAAGATGGTTCCGTCCGTCTTCGATCAGTGCCTTCGTAATCGTATAGGGCTTGTCACCAAATTCCGACGGCTCGTAATAAACACCTTCCCGTTCCAAGGTCCCACGGATGACGTCGTCGAAACGGTCCCACATCAGGTCTTCGGTAAAATCCGGCGCTGCCGCAATTCCGATCATCCCGGCAACGCGGTCCGGCCGCGCCAGCGCTGTAAGCAGCATGGTCCATCCGCCCATAGACGATCCAACCAATATCTGCGAGCCTTCGGTGCATTCATCAAAAACAGTCAGCGCGTCCTCCGCCCACGACCCGATGGTTCCGTCGGCGAAATTCCCGGATGATTCGCCATGACCCTGGTAATCGAAACGAATGAAGGCCCGGCCCGCAGCGCGGCAGTAGTTTTCCAGTTCCAATGCCTTCGTGCCCTGCATATCGGACATCAAACCACCCAGAAACATTACGCCTGGCGTCTTGCCGTCAAGCCGCCGGTAAGCGATTGTGGCCCCGCCGGGGCGTGGTAAAATTTCCGGTGGTCTCTCGTTTGTTTCGTTCATCGCTATCCGGATCCATCAATGACACCCGCCGAAGCGGAAACCTCCCTCAGTCATAGCGTGCCTGCCCCGGACGCGGAAGCACCGGCAGTGCTTCAGGTCCTGCCCCGGCTCGAAACTGGCGGCGTCGAGCGGGGGACAGTCGATATCACCGGTGCGATTTCGGCGGCCGGCTTGCGGCCCGTCGTCGTCTCCGCCGGTGGCACCATGGTCCGCGAAGTCGAACGCGCCGGCTGTACCCATGTCACCCTGCCGGTAGACAGCAAAAACCCGCTTGTGATGCGCAAGAATGTCGCCGCGCTTGAAACGCTGATCCGCGAACAGAATATTTCCATCGTCCATGCCCGCAGCCGCGCCCCGGGGTGGAGCGCGCGGCCAGCGGCAGAACGCTGCAGCGTGCCGTTCATGACGACGTTCCACGGAACCTATAACTACAGTAACCCAATAAAGAAGAAGTATAACGCCATCATGGCGAAGGGCGATCGGGTCATTGCTATTTCGGAGTTCATCGGCCAGCACATCCGCGACCATTACGGGACTCCAGAAGACCGTATCCGGGTAGTTCCCCGCGGAATCGACGTGGAAGGCTTCAACCCGGATGCGGTGTCGGCGGAACGGATGATCCACCTATCGGATGCCTGGCGGCTTCCGGACGATTCCCCGGTGATTATGCTGCCCGGGCGGCTAACCCGCTGGAAAGGGCAAAGTGTTCTGATCGAAGCCGCAAGGCGGCTGGCACGACCGGACGTACGCGTGCTGCTTGTCGGTGATGATCAGGGCCGTACGGGGTATCGGGACGAGCTGGAAAAGCAGATTGCGCGCATCGGCGCCGAAGGGATCATCCACCTCACCGGTGCCTGCCGGGATATGGCAGCTGCCTATATGCTGGCCGATGTCGTCGTTTCTGCTTCCACCGATCCGGAGGCGTTTGGCCGTGTGGCAGCAGAGGCCCATGCCATGGGGCGGCCTGTTATCGCCAGCGACCATGGCGGCGCGCGGGAAACGGTGATCGCCGGCGAAACCGGCTGGCTAGTACCGCCGGGTGATGCCGATGCGCTGGCTCAGGCGTTACGGAAGGCACTGGCCATGTCGGGCGACGAACGCGAAACCGTGGCCCGGCGCGCCATCACGCATATCCGTGACAATTACACCAAGCAGCAGATGTGCGACGCGACGATCGCGGTCTACCGCGAGCTTATTCCCGAAGCATGATCGAAAAAACACCGGCGCGGCTTCTAGTCATCAAGCTGGGAGCACTAGGCGATTTCGTTCTCGCTACTGGCGCGTTCGCGGCGATCCGGAACGCCCACCCAGACGACCAGATCACCCTGCTAACCACCGCGCCCTACGCCGAAATAGCCGAAGCCAGCAGATATTTTGACGAAGTCTGGATTGACGAGCGCCCATCGCGGATCAATCTGATCTCTATCCAAAAACTTCGGTTTCGGCTGCGCCGGGGAATGTTCTACCGGGTATACGATCTGCAGACGTCGGGCCGGTCGAGTTGGTATTTCCGCCTGATGAAAGGTTTCAACCGGCCGCAATGGTCAGGGATTGCCTTTGCCTGTTCCCACCCGCACCGGAATCCGAACCGCAACCGCATGCACACTATTGAACGCCAGGCCGACCAACTCTCTATGGCGGGTATCGCGGAAACGCCTTTGCCCGATTTATCGTGGCTGAAATCCGATATTTCCCGCTTCGGCCTGCCCGACCGGTTTGTCCTATTGATCCCCGGCGGCGCGGTGCATCGGCCCGCCAAACGCTGGCCGGCGGAAGCCTATCGCGCACTTGCCGTGCAGCTAATCGATCAGGATGTGACGCCTGTGATCATTGGCGGCGCTGACGAAGCCGATCTGGCGGCAGAGATTACTGCGCGAACGGGAGCAATTTCCCTTGCAGGGCAGACCTCTTTCGCAGATGTGGCCTCACTTTCCCGTACCGCGGCAGCAGCCATAGGCAACGATACCGGACCCATGCATATCGCCGCGATCTGCGGTTGTCCGTCGGTTGTTCTGTTTTCGAAAGATTCAGATCCGTCGATCACCGCGCCCCGGGGCGACGATGTCACCGTGTTGCAGCGCGACAATCTCGCCGATCTACCTGTTACCGAGGTTGCCGACGCCTTAAGATTGCGTTAAACGCCCGGCTCTATGTTTAACGCGTGGGTTCTTTAAAGACATCATGAGCATTGTAGCGATTACGTTGCCCGACGGCAGCGTGCGACAATTCGACGGACCGGTAACGGGTGCCGAGCTGGCGGCCGATATCGGCCCAGGTCTCGCAAAAGCGGCGCTCGCCATCAAACTAGACGGAGAGATCGTCGATCTTTCTCGCACCATCGACCGCAACAGCGCCGTTGAAATCATTACCCGCAAATCGGAAGAGGCGCTGGAACTAATCCGCCACGACGCAGCCCATGTGATGGCAGAAGCTGTTAAGGCGCTTTATCCCGGCACGCAGGTCACCATCGGCCCCGCCATCGAACACGGTTTCTATTACGATTTCGCCCGGGACGAGCCGTTCACGCCCGACGATCTTGAAAAGATCGAGGCTAAGATGCGCGAGATCATCCAACGCGACGAGGCCTTCGAACGCCAAGAATGGGATCGCAGCGAAGCCGCCGGTTATTTCGACAGCATTGGCGAGAAATACAAAGCCCAACTGATCTGCGACCTACCGGCGAAAGAAACAATATCCATCTACCGTCAGGGAGAGTGGATGGATTTGTGTCGCGGCCCACACATGCCGTCGACTGGCCATGTGGGTAAGGCATTCAAACTGCAGAAATTGGCCGGCGCGTATTGGCGCGGAGACTCCGAAAACGAGATGCTACAGCGGATCTATGGCACCGCCTGGCGCGACGAGAAGGAGCTAAAGGCTTACCTGCTGATGTTGGAAGAGGCCGAAAAACGCGATCACCGCCGCCTCGGCCGCGAAATGGATCTATTTCATTTTCAGGAGGAGGCCATAGGGAGCGTTTTCTGGCACCCAAAGGGCTGGACCCTATTCCAGAGCCTGATCGACTATATGCGCCATCGGCAAAACGAAGCCGGCTATGTAGAGATCAATACGCCGGACATTATGGATCGCGGGCTGTGGGAGAAATCTGGCCACTGGGAAAAATTTAGCGAGAACATGTTTACAACCGAGGCCAAGGAAGATCGCATCTTCGCCCTCAAGCCGATGAACTGTCCCGGCGGGGTCCAAGTCTACAATCAAGGAATCAAGAGCTACCGCGATTTGCCTTTGCGTATGGCGGAGTTCGGAAAGGTGCACCGGTTCGAACCGTCGGGTGCGCTGCATGGGTTGATGCGCGTGCGGGCATTCACTCAAGACGATGCGCACATCTTCTGTGCCGAAGAGCAGATCACCGACGAATGCCGGGTCGTGTGCCGGCTGATCTTGGACATTTACAAAGAGTTCGGTTTCGACGATGTCCGCATTAAGTTCTCGGACCGGCCTGAGAAACGGATTGGTTCCGACGAAATTTGGGACAAATCCGAAGCCGCACTGAAATTGGCAGTTGAAGCGACCGGGCTGGAATATTCAGTTAATCCCGGCGAGGGAGCCTTCTACGGAACTAAACTCGAATTCGTACTACGCGATGCAATCGGGCGCGACTGGCAATGCGGCACACTGCAGGTAGACCTTAATCTACCGGAACGCCTAGGCGCTTTCTACATTGGCACTGATGGCGAGAAACATCACCCAGTGATGCTACATCGCGCGCTGTTCGGATCGCTCGAACGATTCACTGGCATCTTGATCGAGCACTACGCCGGAAAGTTGCCATTGTGGATGGCGCCGGTGCAAGCGGTGGTCGCGACGATTACGTCCGAAGCAGACGACTATGCTCTCGAAGTCCGGGACGCGTTAAAAGCCGCGGGTATCCGCACAGAGATCGACCTACGAAATGAAAAAATTAATTATAAGGTGCGTGAGCATAGCCACACCAAGGTACCGGCAATGCTAGTGGTGGGTCAGCGCGAGATTGCGGATCGCAAGGTGGCGCTGCGGCGGCTCGGCGGCAAGGATCAGGATTTCCTTGCGCTCGACGAAGCGGTCGCTAGACTTGCCGACGAAAGCCGGAGCCCGGCGGCCACGTGATGGAAAAGGGGGAAACTTCCATACCGCAAGGCCGCAGCCCCGGCTTTATTAGCAACGACGGCAGCAACAATTAGAGGAGAAAGTCGATCGCGAGACATACAAGCATAGAGCCGCCCGTAAAAGACGAGCGGCCCATCAACGAAATGATAGAGGTGGCGGAAGTCCGCCTGATTGGCGCCGATGGAGAGCAGATCGGCGTCGTTACCCGGGACGATGCTCTAGACCGCGCGGCGAATATCGGCCTGGACCTTGTCATCGTCGCCGACAATGCCGATCCGCCAGTCTGTAAGATCATGGATTACGGCAAGTTCAAATACGAAGAACAGAAAAAAAAGAACGAAGCCCGGAAAAAACAAAAAACCATTGACGTCAAGGAAATCAAG
>MDTA01102458.1_pt1 | contig 12528 bp, 17 predicted proteins | sample 811151 | NCBI WGS metagenome assembly MDTA01 (sample SAMN05326648, study PRJNA326480) | marine metagenome | isolation source: seawater | place: Indian Ocean: South | collected 2010
AGGAGAAGGAGAAGCAACAGAAGGAGCTGATGTAGGAGAAGGAGCTGATGTAGGAGAAGGAGCTGATGTAGGAGAAGGAGATGATGTAGGAGAAGGAGATGATGTAGGAGAAGGAGCTGATGTAGGAGAAGGAGCAGAGGGAGATGGTGTTACTGAACCATTCCAAAATTTAGATGATAATAGATTTATTGTAATTATTATATTACTATTACTATTTCTTTTCTTATGTAAAAAATAATAATTTATATATTATGGAAACACATACTCTAATTTTACTAATTATTTTCCTTATTTTATTATTCACAGATAATAACATTTTTGAAACCTTTAAACCCAATGAAGAAATATTCTATAACTGTCCAGGAAAATACACTAAAGGAGAAACAAACTATTCAAGTTCTTTAAATTATCAAGAAAATCCATCAGATGGTTTCTATTCTCATTTATTAAAAATGACAAATGAAAAAAGGGATAAAGATTATTTTAAATCAACAATATGTAAAGAAAAAAAAGAATTTAATGATAAATATATGACAGATAATAAAATAATTGATTTTGAAAATAATGTTGAAGACTCTTTAATAGATCCGTTCTATAAATACCCACATCCAAAAGATAATCATTCAATCCTTTATACAGATAGTATTCAAGAAGATATGTTATATCAAAAAGAAAAAGAAATTAATTCAGTTACTCGGTAAATAATATTGAAGTAATCCATAAAACATGAATAAAGAATATAATTCTTTTATACTTTCTTTATCATCTAAGTATGTTTGTTTATCTTTTCTAAATTCTTTTAAATAGATTTTATATGGAAGTTCAGGACCATAATACCAATCAGACATTTCTATATATTCTTTTGAATACTGGGAAATATAATTTTTATAAGCTTCATTTTTTATAAAATAATCTTTCTCATCCTCAGATAATTCACCCAATAATATTTCATATGATAACTTACTTTCATCTTTTTTAACAACGTTCAAAAGAATATTCTTGAATGTATCATCTGTAGTTTTTTTATCTTTCTCAATTTTATTTAATATTCTTTCAATGGAATTTAAATTACATTTATCATTCATTTTATTAATGTTATTTAATTTTTTAAATATAATCGCGTTTTTTAAAGTTAATTTAAAATATTCTATTTAATAAATAATGCCAACTATTGATAATTTAAAACTTGTAAGTATGGAAAATGCTCATGAAATTATCCCGAAATATATAGCTGATAATAATATTATTATTGGAAGTTATGAAGATATGATGGAATCTGTTCTAAAAATGATTAAAGAAAGACATTTTTTTAACATGGACAAAAATATCCTTAGAGGATGTATGGAAGATTTAACATATATGTATTGTCCCGGGGATGATATCAATAAAGATAGAGTATTAGGTATGTTAGAACCTTCTGATGATGAAGATGAAAGCGAGGATGAAGATGAAGATGAAGATGAAAGAATTAATATTCCTAAAATTAAGCAGGATACTCTTGTTGTAAGTGATTTAAGTGACGCAGAAAGCACCGCTTAAATTAAATTTGAATATATTTTTATTATATTAATAATTCAATTATTTTTAATTAAACATTATGAAAAATGAAAGTCTTTCACAATGTATAATTATACAAAGACCTCCACTAAAATTTAAAAATAATTATTGTTTTGATAAATTCCATGACCCCGATTCTTGTAATGTCTCAGTTATTTGGTGCATATACTGTAAAAATAAGAAGAGGATTATAGATATGGGGGAATCTAGACCTTGTGGAATAAACCATTGTCAATCATCTATACACGCGGAAGAAAAAGCTATTAAAACATTTCTTAATCATAAAGGAAAAAACAAGAATTATGAAATATATGTTTGGAGATGGAGTAAGGGTGGAGAAATTAAAACAAAAGTTTGTTGTAATAGATGTACAAAATTAGTTCAAAAGTTTAATCTTCAAAATAAAATTTTCACATTTAATAATTATGAAAGATGCTCCGCAATTATTAATAATCCACCATTATCATTGGCTTGGCAAATAAAATTAAATTAAAATTAATAAAAATTTGAATTATTTAAAGATATATTTTTATTATATTTTGATTATGGATAATCTTCGGATATCAACAATAACAACTGTATTAAAGATATCATCTGATATTGATTTAGAAAAAATATATAAAACAATTCCTATTACAGATTATATTCCATTTATAGAATATGGTGATGGAAATACACCTAAAGGATATTCTGAAAAAGCTCTAAGGAAGAAAAGAAAAAAAAAGAAAAAGAAAATATTTTATAATCAAGCCACATTACATGTTATCCATGAAGGTAAAATAATGAATGTTAAATTATTTAATAATGGAAGGATACAGATAACAGGTCTAAAGAAAGAAAATCAAGGCGATGATCTTGTAAATGGTTTAATAGATTATTTGTCGGATTGTTCAATTTTCGATGAAAGTGTTAAGATAATTAATAGTAAAATTGTATTAATTAATAGTGATTTTGATATAGGATATGAAATAAAAAGAGAGAATCTCCATGATGAAATAATTAATTATGGAATATATTCTACTTATGAAACCTGTATTTATCCAGGTGTAAATATTAAGTATTACATTAACTCAAATAATTGTGATGGAATATGTTGTTGTAATACAATGTGTAATGGTAAAGGTGATGGAAATGGAGATGGAGATTGTAAGAAAGTAACGATCGCGGTGTTTAAAAGTGGTAAAATTATTATTACAGGAGGACAAAATAAAGGTCAATTAGAAACATCTTATCGATTTATTAAGAATTTTATTGATGAAAGGAAAGGTGATTTTATTCTAAATGATGAAAAGGTTTAAAAAATAAATATATATTTAATTAATATAATAAATGGAAACTAATTTTTTTGAGAATACTCAATATAAGAATAAATTTACAAGAAAATCACTTTTATTAGAAATAGGATTAACGCAATATACTACTAATTATACTGTAACTCTTCCGGAAGAATTAAAAATAGATAATTTTTCAGAAGTATTCGTAGATACAGTCGTTACTAATAATATAAAGATTAATTCTGTTTCTGTCCCTGATAACTTAGGAATGCTTTTAAAAATTGATGGGATAAACACAAGGACTATTGGAGGCGATACCACTGGAACAAATAATAATTATAATGGTAAATTTTTCATACCAAATGAAGCCGGTCCGGCGTCGGCGGCGATGAAAATACATAAAGGAAGAAAGCAAAATTATATGGGGACTATTGAACCAGGTAGATATAGAGATTTTAATATTACTTTATCAGATTTGAATAATGCATCTATATGGGTGGCTGATTCTTCTTCAAGATTTATTATTGAATTAATAATTATTGAAAAAGAATAACTTTTTTTTTATCAACAAAAAATAATAAATATAGTTGTATTATATATATGAATACATTAATTATTATTGTTGGTGTTCTTATAGTTTTATATTATTTTTATACTATAAATGAAAATAATAAGACTATTGAAATAACCTCTATGATTGGAGAATTAAAAGATGAAGACGAATCTGATATTGTATCTTCTAAAAAAAATAAATTAACTAAATTATTTAATGATATTTCTTCTGCTGATAAAGTATCTCTTAAAAATGTAACAGAAAAATGGAGTATGAATAAAGATACTATGGAGGTCCAATTAAATGAAAAAATGACAGATATTATAAAAATAGTTATCAGTAAAATTGGAGGGATATCAAGTAAAGAATTCTATGTTAAAGAAATTGATAATATGTATGTAATGAAAGATGATAATGGAAATTATAGATGCATCCTTAACTGTTTTATTTATGATATAAAAGGTTATTATACAAATAAATTAGTCATGGATATTGTCTCTATCGATGGAACTATTTATCTCAATTTTATTGATATTGATGAAAGTAGTTTGAATAATATATTAAATACTTATGACGTAAGATGGAAATCTCAAGGTATATTAGCTGATTATGATATGTTTGATGAAAATGTTCAAGTTATGTTAGATAATTACTATAATAGCAAATATAAGATCCTCTATCTAGATAATGAAACTATTGACACAGATTTAAGTGGAACATATACACTAAATCAATTAGTTCAATTCCATTTACCAGCCAATATACCAAATGAAGATTCGCCGATGTTCTGCGATAAATATAGTGATACATGGGATAAAGATGGTGTTTCTGATATTATAAATAATTGTTTATATAATAATAGATCATCATCTCCATATCCAAATACACCTTATAATGCTCCAGGTGTAATAAGTCAAAGGTCAGATAAAAATATATACGATTGGATTAAAGATCCAGCAAGAGGTAATTTACCAATTTCATAATTAGTTCAAAAATACTTAAAAAAATATTATTATATATTAAAAAAATGTCTGAAGAAAATATTAAAGAAGTAGTTGAAGAAACCCAAACGGAATCCGAACCAGTCAAAGTTGATTTTATGACCACTGATGTTGCTATTGTATTAAACATTATTGATGTTGCTTCGGCGAGAGGAACTTTTAGAGGTGCGGAAATGAGAGGTATTGGAGAATTTTACGAAAAACTCCAGAGCCTTCTACCGAAGAAAGAAAATAAGGCTTAAATAAAATGTTTGTTAATAATAAATGGGTGTTATTGAAGGATTTACGACTGTTATTGTTAATGAATCAATAACAGAAGAAGAAAAGAAAAATCAATTGATGTTTCTTGTATTTGCTTTATTATTAAAGTTTTTACTAATCTTAATTGTTGGTAAATTAATCTGGCCTCATGTTATGCCCAAATTATTCAAAGGGGTTCAAGCTAACCCATCATTCTTAAGTCTCTTAGGTTTATCGGTTATTGTTAACCTTTTACTATAGATTAAAAATAAATTTTTTAAATAAATACATGTTTTTCAATACAATGGTTTAACCAATTATCAGGTGGTTTTTCTATTATAAAATAATCGTATAATTTTCCATAGTCCTTTATACTTTTTTCTTCACTTATAGTAAAATATTCGTAAAATTTAAATAATATATCATCTAAACATGAACCTTTATCAGAATATTTTATTATTAACTTTTTACCAATATCAAATAAATGTATTTTAGCTGTCCAACTATTTCTCTGTGATAAAATCATATACATAAATCGAAACATTAAAGGATATAATTCTTTCTTCAAAATATCCTTATTATGTAGATGACACATACCATAATTTAATAATCGTGACTTATTTTTACATTCTTCACCTTTTTTTGTCTTACAATTACAATTCACTTTTCCAACTCCTCGAGAACATAATAATTCTATATTTCTCTTAGGTGAAACATTTGGTTTATCAATATTAGTATTCCGCACTCTACATATTGGACATTGAATAAATAAATTATCTCTAAATACAATATCCATATAACATTTATAATGTAATTTATGATTACATGATAAATATTTAATTATATGATCTTCATCCATCTTACCTAAACATACTGAGCAAATATCACTCATTTTCTATTACATTATTATTAACGCCTTGTTCCTTTATATATTTTTGTAAATGAATTTTACAATAATCATACCCTAACAAACACCCTTTACTACATGTTTTACCCTTATTTTTACCCCTCGTTAATACCATCTGACATTTATGATTCTCAAATGTATCTATATTACTTATATCATGTATAGTACTATTAATAGTTCGGAGACCATTTACTAAGGGCAATTTATTATTTTTAGATCGACAATAAGGACAATCCAAGTTATTTAGACTCTTAAAAGATAAAAATAAACACTTATAATGAAATTTATGGTTACATTCTAAAGTGTGTGGGTAGCTTTCATTTATATCATCACCACAAATAGAGCAAACTTCCGTTTCCATAATTATTTAAGTATATTATTATATATATATTTATATTTCTTAAATGATTTTACATTATAAAGATATAACTATAAATGAAGATAATATTTCATTTAAAAAAAAAATTCATTTATCAAAAGATTTTTCATTTATTCCAATTCAATATAATAATAATGATTTTATGATTCAAACTCCAAAACTTTATTCACCATTTACAATTAAACAATATCCAAATAATAAAAAAAAATATTTAAATTTATCATTTCAAGATTTAAAAGATCATTCTACTAAAAATTTTATTGAAAAGTGTTTACATATATTTTATAAAAAAACGGAAAAAAATTATTCCAAAAATTATCATATTGAAAAATTTATTAAACAAAATGAATATTCAAAATGGATGCGTTTTAAAGTTCCAGATTATTGCCAATTCTATGATCAAAATAAAAGTATAATTAATGATTTCCCTGATAGAGTATTAGGTTCATTTATTATTCATCTTTCTGGTCTATGGATTTTAAACAATACTATCATATTTAATTGGAATATAATACAAGGGAAAATTAATCTCCCTATTAAATTAAAAGAATTTCTCATAATTGAAGAAGAAGAAAAACCACATAAACCTCCACCTCCACCTCCACCTCCACCTCCACCTCCACCTCCACCTCCACCTCTGAATAAATATGATAAAATGATTAAAATTGGTATTCCTCAAAATGCCGTGAATCAAAAGAAATCAATTGATAGAGCTATTAAAGTAAGTGATCTTAAGAATGTTAAATTAAAAAAAATTAATGATGAAAATGATAAAAAAAACATAATTAATGATTCATTTCTACCATCTCTTAATGAAATTAGAATTGCTTTAAAATCATTAAAAATAGTCAATCTTTAAAAAAAATATTGATTATATTATAAAGAAATATGGTTAATAGAAACACTCGTAGAAGATCTAATCGTTCAAAACCGGTCCGCCGTTCTGCCGCCCGTAGAGCTCGTTCTGCGGGACGTAAAGTCCGCCGTTCTACTGCTCGTTCTGCGGGACGTAAAGCCCGCCGTTCTACTGCCCGTAAAGCCCGTCGTTCTGCGGGACGTAAAGCCAGTCGTAGAACTGCTCGTAAAGGTCGCAAATCTTCAAGGTTAGAAGTAGTTGATGATATTTTATCATCTTCCCTCGGTTTGGGAGATCTTATGAAAGAAGATGAAAAAGGATACCGTGCCCAACGTGTTGCAAAAAAAGATAAATACAAAAAATCCGACTCATCAGAAGGTTATGGTTTAGATAATTTTTTTGGTAATAAAGAAGAAGGAAAACCTCAAAAGGTCCATAAAAAAAAATCTAAACTAAATCCTAAAGCAGAACCATTTGTTCCAGAAAAAGAAAGGAAAAAATCAAAAAGATCAAAAAAAGGGGCCTCACCATACAATAAATTTGTAAAAGCCCAAAGTCCTATTTTAAAGAAAGAAAATCCAGGTATGAAACAATCTGAAATTATGAAATTAATTGGCAAAAAATGGAAAGAACAGAAGAAAAAATAAATTAAATTTTTTTTATAAAAATATTGTTTATATATATATATTTAATGGGGAAAAAAAAGGACATTAAATCTAAAAAAAGAAATAGAAGATTATCTAACCATGAAAAGCGCCATCCCCATAATATTCATAGAAAACATTCAAGTAATTTGATAAAAGTTGGAGATGAAAATAAAACTAGAGATGAATACCAGGTGGAGAAGGGATCGGTTCATAATCATCTCAGAGGAGGAGCACCGAAGTCCTTTCCCGCGGTGGTGGGAGGCGGGAAGAAGTCGGTCAAAGAACACTCCGAAAAACTCGCTAAAAAATTAAAACAAATGCTCAAGGATATAGGTGACGCAGAAGAAACCGAAGAAGAAGCAAATCGCGCGCAAAACATCTTGCTAATGGTGATGACTACCCTGGGCACCCTAAACGAGTTGAAGAATGTCGATAAGGACGCCCTCGGGGCGGCGGCGGCGAAGAAGGATTGGAATAAGGCCGTGGCGCTGACGCGGGCCGGCGTTTCCATAGTGAATGATGAGCTCGGTCGGGGCGAGGAACATGGACAGATGTTTATATCCTCGAGCGATCTCTTTGATGGAGAGATGGAGGGACAGTGGGTTCCGAACGGTTTAGAACTCAATATCCCAGATATTGTAGGGGGAATCAAGAAAAAAATAGATTCTGAGAATGCCGATATTGTTAGCAATGCAACTCAATCTCTTATAGAAATGGTTAGTGGTGATGAGGGAATGTTACCAGATATGTCACAGGGATCTGATATATTCAAGACTATAAAAGACCAAGTTGATATTCATGATGAGATTCATAAACCCGATAATCCTAAGCACATCACGGGAAAAATGGCGGGAACACTAATATTAGATAGTAATGCTAGTTCGGAGGAGGACTTTTATAAAGGATGTAGAATAAAAATACCAAAAAATTCAGGAATAATCGATACTTACAACGGAACTAATAAGGAGATTACAGTAGTAGAATGGGAGCACAAAAAAAACACGAAACCCACAGAATCTACAAAATATACTATTGAACCTGGACCAAACGAAAAAGAACCACCAATATTATTAATGACTTTTGAAAAAAATCCAGAGAAGGTTCCCAAGCTTTACTTAGTTCCCGAAGGAAGAGAATCCAGACATATCAAAATGTTTAGTAATAAAAACGATGCTTCTTTTGCGCCATTCAGGAAGAAGGATGAAACTCAGGCTGAAACTCAGGATGTAAATAACAAGATCATCCCCCATTCTTTCCAGTGTTTTATCATAGATTATCATAAAGGGGACTCAGATGAATGGATCCTTATATATTCTCATTTATTTAAGAACGGTAATCAGGCATTCTGGATAAAATTGAAAGATGTAAAAGTAAGAGAAAACGCATTCATTTTTTGTAATATTAGCGAGAAATATGCTAATGAATTATTTGGGAAAATTGCGGCGAAAGCGGCGAAAGCGGCGGATGTGGTGGTGGATGCGGCGGAAGCGAAGGAAGCGGCTGCATTTAATCAATGGAACCATTTAATTATGAATATGTTCGAGTTATTGAGCAAATGGCACTTTATAAAAAGTTTTATAAACGACGAGGTCGGCGATCAGGCGAATGTTAAAGGGCAACGACATGGTAGTGATTTATATAAGTATTACTTTAGATGTCGATGGATCTCTAGTATGATCGGCACGACAAATCGACAGACCGTCATAACTAAGTTAATAGAACATTATAGAGCCCTTTTGAGAGATTTATACGTGCAACAAAATATTAAAGACTCAAACCACAATATATTATCAACTACAGATTATGGAAATTTTTTATATAATATACTTTCAGGATATTTTCAAACGGGAGGATCTAATAATAAAAAAGCACTTGAGTTGGAAAAAAGTATTAAAGTAGTCTATGAATTCAAAAATGGTGATTCGAATATGGATGAGTACGAAGAAAAACTCAATTACATATTTAATATATTACTTTCTATAAATCCCTTTTTGGATATATATTGCTGAGCAGAGGTCGACGAAGGGTGAGAAGATATTTTATTATTTATATATATTTTTAATTTTTTATATGATTATAATATAAATATAATCATGATTAATATTGGTATTATTGTAGGTATAAACACGGATGCTATTTCAGAAGAAAATTTTCCCGAATGGTTAGAAGATATTGATGATAAAACATTTAACTTAAGTAAAGAGAAATGGGATGATAATTATTTCGGTCTAGGTTCGGATATTGCAGTAGCATATTATGTTAAGAAATTTTCAAAAGAGAATGTATCATTTCTAACTAAAAAAGATATTAATTTAAAAAAATTTAATGAATTTGATTATATAATAGGATTGTATGAAGCATACTATTATACAAATCAAACTAAAAAATCGGAATCATATAAAAAATATAATGACTTAGTTAAAAAAACTTCTGCGATAGTATTACAGCCTTTATCATTACAGAAGTTTGTATTAAATAAAAAATTATATACAGATACTTTAAGGAAAAATAATATTCCTGTAGTTGATACTATTGGTTTTCAAATTAAAGATAAAATGAATGTTCCAATATTATTAAATAAAATAAATAAACAATGTGAAAAATGGGAAACAAATACATTTATCACAAAACCTCAACCAGGTGGTTTTGGTATCGGATTTAAAAAGTGGGATCGTGTAAAAGTTATGAAAAACAATAAACAATTTCAAACTTATATTAATAAAATAGAAAAACAAGTTCGGATTGAAAAACCTCTTTTACTTATTCAAGACTTTGTTCCCGAATTTGAAAAATTTTATGAAGTTAGAACATATTGGTTAAATGGAAAATATTCTCATTCATTAGGGACTATGATAGATCCAAAATCATTAGGAGTATCGGGTTTTGAAAAAATAAAATTTGCTTATCCTAAAAGTGAATATGATGAAGAATGTTTTGAACATCATGATGAAATACCGGATGAGTTAGATGATAAATTAATTAATAAATTAAAAACTACAGCCAGAAAAGTATTAAATGTTATTCCAAAAGATAAAACAGGAGTACCATTTTTATTACGGATTGATTTTGGATGTTGTTTAAATAATAAAAATATTTGTAGAGACTATTATGTCAATGAAATAGAATATGCTCCTAATTTATTTCCAGAATATAATACTCACGTTGATATAACTGCCAAGGTTGGGGAAGCTATCATTAAAAAAATTAATAATTTAAAGAAAAATAAATAATATAATTAATAGAATAAATGGATAATATATTTATACAAGAACAATATGAAAGTGATGATTCTTCATCAGAAGAAGAAGTGTATAATAGACCAAACAATACTTTTATGAATATGACGAAATTAGAAGATTTTGAAAAAAATCAAAAACTTTTATTTAATAGAGATATAGTAAAAAAAAATATTGTAATTGATTCGCATAATTATTATCAGGGGGATGATGGAGACGGCCGAAAATTTAATACATCAAACATTACTGTATTATTCGATTTAGAAGATGAACCAACTGAAAATTACCAAGAAAAAATAACAACAAATTACGATATATTTAAAAATGTTATAGGATTCCGTTTATTAAAATCAACAATTCGAACACCCCCTTATAATGTAAATAGTACTAATAATGTTATAAAATATACGAGAACAAATACTGTTAAAATAGATGGTTCAACATCTAGAAGTGTTTCTGATATCCTTACTATTACTATAAATCCAGGTGTATATACGGCCGAAGATTTAGCTAAAGTATTTCAGAAATTTAATGGTTATTATGATGAAGAAGATACAAGTATAAGTGAAAGTAGATCCGATATACAAAAGAAAAATGCTCATTTTGCTACATATAGCGACGGAGATACAGGTTTTAATAGACTAAGTACAAGTGAAATTAGTACTGTATATACAACTTCATTAGAAAGGCAATGGAGTCCTTGGTTACCTAGGACTGGGAATCAACCAAACCGAAGTAGTTCTGGCGATCCTGACAAATTACCACCCCTCGGTTTAACTGATAATAGTTTTCGAGTTCAATTTTTAGATACTAATTTTAAATCAGATAACGAACAATTACAAATTTATCCTTTCAATGGACCTCTTAAAAGTGAAAATGTAAATTGTTCTGGGGCTAAATTTTTATTTGAGTTTGATTCCGCCGAAGCCACAACCCAAGATACAACTACAGGTGAACATATCCAGAAGGAAGAATTTGAAATATTATGGGACTATAATAGTGTAACAAGAGGGGCTGCTAGATTATTTGGTTTTTCACCAACCAAAATTAAAAGTAGTAATAGACAAGCAATATCAAACAAAATGCCTAATTTTGATTCTCAATATGTTGATCTTGTTATACCCGAAATCCCAAGTGTAGCATGCAAAAAAAATTCTTCTGGAAGAGAAATTATAGAAAGAATACAATTAAAAGAAGGACATGGAGAATATTTACACTATAAAACGCCAAATGATGGTATAGAACAACAATATTTTAATCCAATTAAATTACATAGATTAACAGCACAATTATGGGCTGTTAATAATGTTTTATATGATAATAATAATTCAGATATTTCTTATGAATTTGAAATAACTATGATAAAAAATAAAAAATTACTAATTTAATATTATTCTTTTAAAAAATATATTATATATGATCTGTTAATGTACAATATTCTAAATATTCTGATGGAATTTCATCATGAGTATCTCTATTTAATTTAATATTAAGTATTGGCTTTAGACGATCTATTATCATTGGTTTTATAATTACGTAATATTTTTCAAATATATTATCAGTATTAGTAATATTATTACGAGTAGTTACTGTAGTGTATTCGTCCGTTTCTAATAGATTTATCCTTGCATTTCTATCTTCAATACTAGGATAAATACTAATAGTTATTTTAACTTCAAAATCATTTTCGGTTGTTTTATCTGCTATAAAAATTATATCATCAATAATATAATATGCATCTATACGGTCTAGTTCTGTTATACCTTCATTAGGTAAAAGATATCCTCCTATAAAACCCATTAATACTTATAATATTTTTTTTATAATTTTTATACTAATCAGGTAAAAATATAAGATCTGTTGCCCCATATCCATAAA
>MDTA01066730.1_pt1 | contig 12527 bp, 13 predicted proteins | sample 811151 | NCBI WGS metagenome assembly MDTA01 (sample SAMN05326648, study PRJNA326480) | marine metagenome | isolation source: seawater | place: Indian Ocean: South | collected 2010
AGGTTCAGAAATTTTTAATTTCACAAATTCTTTAAAGTTGGTATTGGGTAAAAAAATTAGAATTAAAGCAAAATTAAATGATTGATCAAGAAATAACTAAAAACTTAAAATCATGGCCCTTTAAGGAGGCTATGCAAATTGTAAAAAAAAATGGGGGTCACCAAAATTTTAGAATTCCAAAAAAAGGTTATGTTTTATTTGAAACTGGATATGGTCCTTCTGGACTGCCACATATCGGTACTTTTGGAGAAGTTGTAAGAACGTCAATGGTAAAAAATGCTTTAAGTTCTATTGTAAATTGTCCAACTAAGTTAATTACATTTTCTGATGATATGGATGGATTAAGGAAAGTTCCAGAAAATGTTCCAAATAAAGAAATGTTAAAAGAATTTTTAGGCAAACCTCTTACTTCAATACCAGATCCTTTTGGTAAATTTGAAAGTTTTGGGGAACATAATAATGCCAAATTAAGAAGTTTTTTAGATGAGTTTAATTTTGACTATGAATTTGTTAGTTCGACTGAAAAATATCAAAATGGTGCTTTTAATTCTACCATTTTAAATATTTTTGATAATTATAAAAAAATACTTGATATAATACTTCCAACACTAAGAGCAGAAAGAAAAGAGACATATAGCCCATTTCTACCAATAAGTGAAAAATCTGGTCAAGTCTTACAAGTTAAAATTGAGGAATATAAAATGGACTCTAAAACTATAGTTTATAAAGATCCCTCAATAGATAGCTTAGTTGAAACTGAAGTAATTAATGGAAAATGTAAATTACAATGGAAGGTAGATTGGGCAATGAGATGGATGGCATTTCAGGTTGATTATGAAATGTGTGGAAAAGATTTAACTGAAAGTGTTGAGCTTGGATCAAAAATTTGTCGATCCTTAAATCAAAATCCTCCCACAAACTTGATTTATGAAATGTTTCTTGACGAAAAAGGAGAAAAAATATCTAAATCAGTTGGTAACGGTATTAGTGTTGATGAATGGTTAAGATATGCTTCTCCAGAGAGTTTGTCTCTCTACATGTTTCAAAAACCAAAATCAGCTAAAAAATTACATTTTGATGTAATACCAAAAACGTTAGACGATTATATTTCTCATTATAATTCCTATTCAAATTTAGAAGATATTAAAAAACCGGATAGCCCAATTTGGCACATTCATTCAGGTAAACCAAAAGATTTTAAAACAGATATAAGTTTTAATACTCTAACAAATTTAATAAGTGTATCTAACTCAGATGATAAAAGAGTTATCTGGTCTTTTATAAATAAGTATGATGAACAATTAAGTCCAGAAAATAATCAAGAATTTGATCGACTTATTGATTTTGCGTTAAACTATTATCGAGATTTTATTCTACCAAAAAAAAAATATTTAAAAATAGATTCTATTAATAAAAGTATTTTTCTTGATATTATTAATGTTTTAGAAAATGAAATAACAGAAACAAGTTCTGCAGAAGATATACAAACATTTTTGTATGAAGTGGGGAAAAATCATAATTTTGAAAATTTAAAAGAATTTTTTAAATTAGTTTATCAAGTCTTACTAGGCCAAGATCAAGGTCCAAGATTAGGCTCATTTATTAAATTGTTTGGAATTAGAGAAAGTATTGATTATATAAAAGAATTAATAGATAATTAGATTATTGTTAAATAGCTCAATAAAAATCTTAAAGTTTTTTCCACCTGAATTAGCGCATACTATTACGATAAATGCTCTTAAATTTTTTAACTTTAATTTGGATAAAATAGATGACCCAATATTATCACAACATTTAATAGGGTTAGATTTTCCAAATCCTATAGGTCTTGCAGCAGGGTTTGACAAAAATGCTGAGGTTGTTAAATCCATGTTTTCATTAGGATTTGGTTTTGTTGAAGTAGGCACTATTACTCCAATACCACAAGCAGGTAATTTAAAACCTAGAATATTCAGACTTGAAAAAGATCAAGCCGTAATTAACAGCTTAGGTTTTAATAATAAAGGTTCAAAAAAAGCAAAAAAAAATATATCTAAAATAAAAAATAGTTTTGCAAGAAATAAAATTATTGGTGTCAACATAGGTAAAAATAAAAATAGTAAAAATTCTATAGATGATTATCTTTATGGCATGGAAGAACTTGGAGCTCTTGCAAGCTATATTACAATAAATATTTCTTCTCCAAATACAGAAGGATTAAGAGATTTACAACTTAGAGGTAATATTGAAAAATTAATCAAAAAAATTATAAAAAAAAGAGAAGAGATTGAAAGCATCAATAAAAAACCTATTATTATAAAAATTTCTCCAGATTTGAATGATGATCAGTTAAGAGATATAGCATTAATTTCTTTAGCAAATAATATTGATGGATTAATTTTAACCAATACGACGACAAGTAGACCAAATAATCTTCAATTTAATAAAAAAATTAATAATGGAGGTTTAAGTGGTAAACCACTTTTCAAAATTTCTAATAATGTTTTAAAAAAAATGTATAATTTAACAAATGGTCAAATCACACTTATAGGTGTGGGGGGTATATCAAGTGGAAGTGATTGTTACGAAAAGATCAAATCTGGAGCCTCTTTAGTACAAATATACACAGCTTTAACGTTTGAGGGACCATTACTAGTTTCTAAAATTAAAAATGAATTAATTAACTTAATTAAAACTGATGGATATAAAAATATTACAGATGTAGTTGGAAAATCCGTTTAATGATTATAATAGACTCTATATTAGATATTGTTGATGATTACGAAAATTATATTATCGATCAATGGGGTGTAATGCATGATGGTTTATCAGGTTTTAAACACGCAATAGATACAATAAATCTTCTTGAAAAAAAAAATAAAAATTTATTTATTGTTTCTAATTCTTCAAAGAGAAAACGATCATCAGAAGAGAAATTACCTAAATTAGGATTTAATAAACAGTGTTTTGTAAATGTTATAACTAGTGGGGAAATGATATGGCAAACACTTAAAAAAAAATATCCAGATAAAAATAATAAAAAAAAATGTTTCCATATTTTTGATAAAAGTAAAGAAGATGGTCTTTTATTTCGAGATGGACTAGACTTTTCATTTGTTGAAGATCTTAATGATGCAGATTTTATTTTAGCATGCACACCTTTTGAAGGCATGCAACCAGTTGATTATATTCCATTACTTGATAAGGCACTTAATAAAAATTTAATTATGTATTGTGCTAATCCAGATTTTGAAACGGTAGAAAAAAATAATGATGAAAATATATTCTGTATGGGAGCCATTGCAGAAATTTATAAAAATATGGGCGGAGATGTTGTTATACAAGGTAAGCCAGAAAAAGATATATATATTGAGTCTACTAAGTCTATTAAATTAGATAAGTCTAAAACTATAGCAATTGGAGACTCAATCTTTCATGATATCAAAGGGGCTAATAATTTTTCAATAAACAGTGTTCTTGTAAAATCTGGAATTCATAGAGATATAGACTCTATTAAAATTTTATGTAAAAATCATCAAATTTCACCAACTTATTTAATTAATTATTTTAGTATTTAAGAATACTTGACAAAACAAATTATATATTTACTAGCTTCAAAATATGTCAATGAGATGTGAATTAACTGGTAAATCTTTTCAAACAGGTAACAATGTAAGCCACGCGAAAAATAAAACAAAAAGAAGATTTAAACCAAATCTTCAAAATATTTCATTCTCAAGTGAAATACTGGGTCAGAAATTTAAATTAAAAGTAGCTGTAAGTACCGTTAGGACAGTTGAAAAAAAAGGTGGCCTAGATGATTTTTTGATTAATACACCTAATTCTAAGCTACACTTAAAAGCAAAAAAACTAAAAAAAATTATTCTTTCAAAAACTAATTAATATTTTTTAAATGGGTTTTTTCTTTGACTTAACTGAGACTCTGAATTCATTAAGTACAGAACTTATGTGGGTGATAATGCTCTTGTTTTGTTTTTCATCTATTTTAATCTTTTTGAGACTTTTCGGTTATCTAGGAATTTTCATATACACATCACTAGCAGTAATTGCTGGTAATATACAAGTATTAAAAACAGTTGATTTTTTTTACTCTCCAGAACCTGTTGCATTGGGCACAATTCTATTTGCATCTACTTTTTTATGTACTGATATTTTATCTGAATATTATGGAAAAGAAAAAGCAAGAGTTAATATATTAATTGGTTTTTCTGCTTTTCTTTTTATGACTTTGCTTATGGTTATTACCATTGGTTTCAAACCATCTTCAGGAGATTGGGTACAAGAAAGTCTGAAAAATGTATTTACCCCTATGACTAGGTTTTTTATAGCAAGTATGATAGCTTACTTAATTAGTCAATATTTTGATGTATGGTTTTATAATTATCTAAAAAATTTGACTTCTAATAAAAACTTATGGTTTAGAAATAATTTATCTACTATTGCATCATCTTTGGTGGATAATACAGTATTTAGTATTTTTGCTTGGATATTGCTTAATCCGGAGCCTATGAATCTTTATAATGTAATAATGATATATATTTTAGGAACTTATTTATTAAGAATTATAATAGCATTTTTAGATACCCCATTTATTTACTGTGCTAAGTTTTTTATTAAAAAAACTAATGTCTAAATTTTCATGGAATATTAAAAAAAAATTAAAAAATTCTAGAGCTAGAGTTGGTGTTATATCAACTCCTCACGGTGATATTGAAACTCCTGCATTTATTTTTTGCGCAACTAAAGCAGCATTAAAATCTTTTAGTACAGCAGATGCAAAAAAAAATAATACTCAAATTATTCTATCAAATACTTACCATCTAATGCTTCAGCCAGGTAGTGACTTAATTGCAAAGCATGGAGGTTTGCACAAATTTACTGGATGGAATGGCCCTATGTTAACTGATAGTGGAGGATTTCAAATATTTTCTTTAGGTAATGGATCAGTTGCTGATGAAATTAAAGGTAGAAAATCAAATTCTAAAATAAAAAAAACACTTCTATCAATTAATGAGGAGGGAGCAATATTCAAATCTTATATAGACGGGTCTAATATTTTATTATCTCCAGAAAAATCTATACAAATTCAAAGGGATCTTGGGGCTGATTTTATTGTTGTATTTGATGAGTGTACACCTTTTAATGTTAATAGGGATTACACTTATGAATCAATGCTTAGAAGTCATAGATGGGCACAGAGATCAATAAATTCTTTTGATTCACAACTTAAATACAAATCAAAATGTGGATCTGCAGGGCCTCAAGAGATTTATGGAATAATTCAGGGTGGCATTTATGAAGATTTTAGAGAAGAGAGTATTTATTTCAATGAAAATTTAATTGAGACTTTTGGTATTGCAATTGGGGGCAGTTTAGGTTCGAACAAAGATGAAATGCAAAAAGTAGTAAATTTTACTGCTTCAAAATTAAATGAAATTCATCATATTCATTTACTGGGTATAGGGGATCCAGTTGATATATGGACATTTGTTGAACAAGGCATAGACACTTTTGATTGTGTAAGCCCAACACGGTTAGCAAGACATGGTGCGGCTTTAGTAAAAGGAAAAAGAGGTAAAATAAATATAAAGAATTCAAAATATAAAGAAAATCTTAGACAAATTGATGATCAATGTTCATGTTATACCTGTAGCAACTTCTCTTTATCATATTTACATCATCTATTTGCTTCTGAAGAATTACTAGCTTTACAGTTAATTACAAACCATAATATTTTTTTCATGAATAATCTTATGAATACAATTAGGAATTCTATAAAAGAAAATAATTTTGAACAAGCTAGGAAAGAGTGGTTAAATGAATAATTATTTATTAGAAAACACTGTTGATAGCTGGTTAAGTAACACTTCTCCAAGTTGATCAACATCCATGATAGTAACTGCTTTACTATAGTACCTTGAAACATCATGACCTATTCCAATAGCTATGAGCTCAACATTTTTTTTATTTTCAATTTCATTGATTATATCTCTCAAATTTTTTTCTAAGTAATTTCCTGGGTTTACTGATAGTGTTGAGTCATCAACTGGTGCTCCATCACTAATAACTACTAAAATCTTTCTTTTTTCATTTCGGTTTATAAGTCTGTCATATGCCCAAGATAAAGCCTCACCATCTACATTTTCTTTTAAAATACCTTCTTTAAGAAGTAATCCAAGATTTTTTTTTGATCTACGCCAAGGTGCGTCCGCTGATTTATATATTATATGTCGTAGGTCATTTAACCTACCAGGATTAGATGGTTTGTTATTTTTAATCCAATTTTCTCTAGATTTACCACCTTTCCAAGCTTTTGTAGTGAAACCAAGTATTTCAGATTTAATTAAACACCTCTCTAAAGTCTTTGCTAAAATATCTGAACACAAAGCAGCAACAGTTATTGGTCTTCCTCTCATTGAGCCCGAGTTATCAATTAAAAGAGAAACAATTGTATCTTTAAATTCAATCTCTCTTTCCACTTTATAACTTAATTTATTGTTAGGGTTTGCAATTATCTTTGCTAATCTTGACGTATCTAGATAACCTTCTTCCACATTAAAATCCCAATGTCTATTTTGTTGAGCTAAAAGCTTTCTCTGAAGTCTGTTTGCAATCTTTACTATTAAGGGTTGAAAATTAAATACTTGTTGATCAAGATTTTGTCTTAATTTATCTAATTCTCTAGTATCACATAATTCATTAGCATTTATTATTTCATCAAAACTACTATCATAGATTTTATAATTTTCTAATTTGTTGATTGATTCAATTTTAGGAAAATAGTCTTGTTCATTATTACTACTATCATCTCCCATTTCTTCATTTGATTCTGTGGATACAGATTGTTCAATATTTGTATCACTAGTTTGCATTTCAATATTTGACTCAGAACTTTCATCATTATTTTGATTCTCATTTTCATCATTTTCTTGATTATCATCAATTTCATTTTCATTGAAATCATCGTTTTGTGTATTATCATTTTTATTATTCAATAATCCTAATTCTTCTAGTTTTTCAAGAATAGTAGTTGTAAACTTCTCTTGATCATCAACATTTTTTTTTAGATCGTTAAAAAAATTATTATATTTATTCTTTAATTTATTTTTAAGTACTGCTCTATATTTTGAAATATCAAAACCTATTCTTTGGCCAATTAATTCTTCATATGCAATATAACGAAATGCTTGAATTAAATCATCATTAGTTTTTTCACTTTTCTGATAACGAAGGTCTTGTAAGTGTTTGAACTTTAAATTTTTTTTAATGCCCTTAAATTCCAGGCTTCCTTTAACTTCAATTCTTGTTTGTTCCAGTGCATTTATTATTTCATTTGAGAGTTCATCATTTTTGATAAAGTTTTGGTGTATTTCTTTTGAGTGCAGCCTAAATTCTAAAGCCATCGAGTCGGCTTCAGCTCTAAGATAAGGTAAATTATTTTTTATATTTTCAATATTAGGCTCTGTTAAATTAATTATATTTCCAACTATAGATGGGTTTTCTTTCACATAATTAATTTCTAAATCTTCATTTTTTCCTATTGATTTTACAGTTGCAGATATTGACTTTTTAAATTCTTCGATGAATTCACTATTCTTTAACATTAACTACCTTTGCATCTGTGATATCAATTCCAAAAGATCTTTGAAAATATTCTTCAATAATAGACCTTTCCATTTCATCACATCTATTAAGAAATGATAGTTTGAATGCGTGTTCAATATCATCAAGTAGTAAATAATTTTCGGCCCAGGTAAGAACTGTTCTTGGACTCATAACAGTTGATATATCTCCGTTAATAAAACCTGATCTTGACAGATCAGCAGTTGCCACCATACTTTTGACAATACTTTTTCCTTCCTTGTTATTTAACTCTTTTATTTTACTTAGAATAATTTTAATTTCCTGTTCATTACTTAAGTAGTTAAGGGTTGAAACAATGTTCCATCTATCCATTTGACCCTGGTTAATTTGTTGTGTTCCGTGATATAAACCTGAGGTATCACCTAAACCAACTGTATTTGCTGTTGCAAATAATCTAAAAAATTCATTTGGCTTTATTACTCTTGACTGATCAAGAAGAGTTAATTTACCTTGTGTTTCCAGAATTCTTTGAATCACGAACATTACATCTGGTCTACCAGCATCATATTCATCAAAAACTAAAGCAACTGGATTTTTATATGCCCAAGGCAGTATACCATCTTGAAATTGCGTAATTTGTTTATTTTCTTTTAATACTATTGCATCTTTACCAATTAAGTCGATTCTACTAATATGACTATCTAAATTAATTCTTATACATGGCCAATTTAATCTAGCAGCTACCTGCTCAATATGGGTTGATTTTCCTGTTCCATGATACCCTTGAATTAAAACTCTTCTATTACAAGCAAATCCTGCTAGAATTGCTAATGTAGTTTGTGGATCAAATTTATATGAATCATCTATATCTGGTACATGATCAGTTTTCTCTTCAAAACTATAAACATCAAATTTACATGAAACTCCAAACAAATCAGATGGGTTTATCTTAATTTTTGGTGTTATATCTAAATTAGATTTGTTGCTCATTTTTGAATTTTTGTAAAAGAATTTTATATGATTTGTTTATTTCCTTAAATTTTTCTTCGGCATTTTTATTGTTACCATTTACATCAGGATGAAAAATTTTCACTAGTTTTTTGTAATTTTTTTTAATTTTATCTAAATTTAATGGTAAATTTAATTCTAAAACTTTTAAAGCATCATTTTCATCCTTTGATAACACCTCTTTTATTTCTTTATTAAAAAAAAAGTTATCTTTTGAATTTAATTCATCATATTCAACATCAAAAAAGCTTTTAATTTGCTCAAATACCTTATTTGGAGCACCTTTTAATGGCCAAGAAGGCCTATTCCATATGGTATCTTCTCTCATAGAGTTTTCAATTTGATCAACAGTAAGACCTTTATAGAAGTCCCAGGATTTATTGTATTCTTTGATATGATTTATACAAAAAAAATAATAATCATTAAGACGTTTACGAGATTTTGGTGCTTTAAACTCACCAATCTCAAAGCAATTCTCTTTGTCACATATTTTTTGAGAGCTCCTTTTTTCCCAAGATAACGCATTTTTTTTTATGTCCAATTTATCTTTTTTCATTAATATATATATAGTGTTTAATACATGAAACGTAAGAATAGAATATTAAATTTAATAGAAAAAAATTTTACAGATTTTGTCGTCAATATTGAGGATAATTCATATAAACATGCTGGTCATAACAAATTTGATGGAAAAGGTGAAACTCATATTAAAATTTTATTACAGCCTAAAAATTTAAAAAATACTAATAGGCTGGAAATTCATAGAAAAATTTATGAACTTTTAAAATATGAGTTAGATCAAGGCCTACACTCTATTGAAATTAAACTAGTTAATTTTAGAAATTTCAACTCTTGATATTTGTTTTCTAGAATGAGACAAAACTTTATAGTTAAAATTTTTATCAGATACTATCTCACCATATAATGGAATCTTTTTAGATATTTCAAGAATATAACCTGCAATTGTAGACGATTCAATTTCTGGCGGATCTAGATCAAAACTTTTATATAAATCTCTAACATTCTTTTCACCATTAATTATAATTTTACCATAATTATTAACTTTAAATTCATTATCTGGAATATCAATTTCATCGACAATTTCTCCTACTATTTCTTCTATTATATCTTCAAGAGTTATTAGCCCTAATAATTCACCATACTCATCAACGACAAATGCTAAATGTTCTTTTCGCTTTCTAAATTCAACTAATTGTTCTAAAAGATTTGTGGTTTCAGGAATAAACCATGGTTTAGTAATTTTATCAAAAATAATTTCTTTTGATTTTTCTTGATTCTTTAAATCAATATTTAAGGTTCTGACATTTAGCAATCCAATTATATTTTCTGGATTATCTTTCCAAAATGGTATTCTTGTAAATCTAGAGTTATTGATTTTTTCAATTATGAATTTTGTTTCGATAGATGAATCAATTGAATAAATATTTTTTCTATGAGTGAAAATTTCTTCAACAGTAATATCATTTAATTGAAGAATACTCTGTAACATCTCCTTTTCTTGTTCGTAGTCAGGATTTGAGGTTTTGTATAGATCTATAACACCTTTAAGTTCTTCTTCAGATTGAATATCATTATTTTTTGTATCATTTTCATTTTTTCTAAAAATAACTCTGACTATAAGATTGATTACAAATACAAAAATAAATAATAACTTGTTTAAATAATAAATTATTGGTGAAATTAATAATGCTGTTCTATTAGGCCTATTTAATGCATATGTTTTAGGCAAAACTTCTGCAAATATGACTATTACTATTGTCATAATTATTGTTGCATAAAATATACCCTCTACTCCAAATATATCGTAAAAAAAAGCTGTCGCTAAAGATGAGGCCAGAATGTTAACTAAATTATTTGATAAAAGTAATGTGGAAATTACGTTGTCTTTTTTATCTAAGAGTTTAAGAACATATCCTGCACGTTTATTCCCCCTTTTTTTCTGATAAATTATTCTAGCTTTTGAGGTTGCAGTTATAGCGGTTTCAGATCCAGATAAAAATCCAGATAAAAGTACAAGAAAGATTAAAATAATTAGTAATGTAAATGTAAACACAATTTAAATTTTGTTAATAATATCTGTAATTTTTTTAATATCAATATTGCGTTTAAAGAAACTAGATCCAACTCTTCTTAAGAGCACAATATTAATTTGATTATTAGAATTTTTTTTATCATTTAATAAAATATCAATTGTTTTCTTATTTTTAATTTGTGGATCAAATATTTTTAAATTTGTTCTTTTAAAGTGACCTAATATTAATTCTAAATTTTTATTATTAAGATATCCGAATTTTTGTGATATTTTTGCTTCTGTTATCATGCCAATCGATATTGCTTCACCGTGATTAAGTTTATTTGAATATTTATAATTAGTCTCTAAAGCATGACCAATAGTATGACCAAAATTCAACATCGCTCTAGAATTATCTGAAATTAATTCCTCCTTACTATCTCTTTTTACATACCATAATTTAATTTCAATTGATTTACTAATAGCTTCTCTAAGTATTTTATTATTTAAATTAAAAATTTTTTTATAATTTTTATCTAACCACTTAAAAAATTTAAAATCCTTTATTAGTGCATGTTTAATTATTTCTGCGTATCCTGACTTCATTTCTCTTTTTGAAAGTGTTCTAAGTACATCAGTATCAATAACTACTTCATTAGGTTGTTTGAAAGTTCCTATTAAGTTTTTTCCAAATGGAGTGTTAATTCCATTTTTACCTCCAATTGAACTATCAACTTGAGCCAATAGTGTCGTAGGAATTAATATAAATTCGATCCCTCTTAATAATGTACTAGCAACAAAACCAACTAAATCGCCGATAGTTCCGCCACCAATTGCGACAATTATAGAATTGCGATCAATTTTTTTAATTAATAACTTTTCACATATTTTATTATAAACTTTTATATTTTTAATATTTTCATTTGCTTTGATAAATATTATTGTACAATTATCTAATTCAAGAATTTCTTTTACTAAATATTTTACATTTATATCTACAATGCAAAAAATTTTTCTTTTTTTTCTAATTAATTTATTTAAATAATTTTGAATATAATTACTTTTAATAATTATGTTGCATCTAGAGTTATTATTTTTAAGGAAAAAACTTTTATTCATTTATTTTTTAAAATTTCAATTATTTTCTTTATGCTTTTTTGTTTATCTTCATTATCAACAATTAAATTAGCGCTACTATAATATTTTTCTCTTTCACGATATATTTCTTCTAGTTTTTGTTTTTTATTTACATTTTTTAAAAGAGGTCTTTTGGAGTTATGCTTTAATCTTTTTTCAAGCGTACCAAGATTTACTTTTAAATAAATAGAATAAGAATATTTTTTGATTAATTCTCTAATTTTAGAGTTACAAATACTTCCGCCTCCAAGTGAAATTATACAATTTTCCTTTTTAAGTAACTTAGTGCAAATTTCCATCTCTAAATCACGAAAAATATTTTCTCCATGATCTTTAAATAGCAAGTTTATGCTTTTTCCAGCATTTTTCTCAATTTCAGTATCACTATCAAGATGCTGAATTTTGAAATATTTACTCAACTCTTTACCAATAATTGACTTTCCTGAGCCCATCATTCCCACTAAACATATATTTTTTTTTCTAATTTTATCAAAATTTAGCATTATTCTCTAATATTTCTTATTATTGACAAATTTTACTTACATTAAGAAATAACTTAAAAATTCACATTTATAATATATTAATCTTTTTTTTTAAAATGAACAATAAATACATATTATACATTTTTTTTGTACTATCAATTATTCTTGTTATAGCCCTATATACAATAGATATTCCAGTCCCAACTAAAAAGATCTTAGAAGAGTATAAAATAGAGTCCAAATGAAAACTTTTATTTTTTTTATATTTTTTACATTAATTTCAA
>MDTA01146358.1_pt1 | contig 12526 bp, 12 predicted proteins | sample 811151 | NCBI WGS metagenome assembly MDTA01 (sample SAMN05326648, study PRJNA326480) | marine metagenome | isolation source: seawater | place: Indian Ocean: South | collected 2010
CGAACCGGCTGAAGCCATGGATAGGTTCTTTGATCTTCTTTACAAGGATGTGAAGGAACGTCAGGGGGAACGCATCCTTTCTTATATAGAGAAAAACATGATTAAAAGGGCTATCTCCGATACTGGGGGAAATCAAGCGAAGGCGGCGGAGATATTGGGAATCACTAGAAACACGTTAAAAAAACGGCTCGACGAATACGCTGCCGAGGTTGGCGATTTCGATAATCAAACCGAGGTTTAGCGGCTAGCCGTTGACTGAGAACTACTCGGGAAATGCTTGCAGCCATTAGGCAAATGGGATGGCAAATAAGGCAATGAATATCGCGTTAATGTTTTCCGGGCAAGGCGCCCACAAAGTTGGCATGGGCAAGGATCTCTGCGAAAGCAGCCCTATTGCCCGCGATATATACGACCGAGCAGACGAGATTCTTGGATGGAAGCTATCGGATTTCAGTTTCGAAGGGCCTGAGGAAATACTGACCAAAACCGGAGTTTGCCAGCCGGCCCTTTTCACTCATGGCTATTTAGTGTATCGACTGTTGAACGAGAAGGGCTATTTAGAGGATGCCCGGATTGCCATGGGTTTGAGCTTGGGGGAAATCACTGCCTTCGCTGTGTCGGATGTATTCGATTTTGAAACCGGTCTTCGAATCGTGGCGGAACGGGGTCGATTGATGCAAGAGGCTTGCGATTCCAGCGATGGATCGATGGCCGCGGTGATAGGGGTAGACCGGGAGACGGTAGCCAAGTTTTGCCAAGAGCACGATGTAGAGATGGCCAACTTGAATTGCCCTGGGCAGATCGTCATATCGGGGGAATCCGCAAAAATTGCCGCTGCGGTTGAAGATGCGAAAGCCAAAGGGTTTCGTCGAGTTATGCCATTGAACGTTGCGGGTGCTTATCATAGCCGGCTTATGCAACCAGCGGTGGAGCCTTTTCGGAAGTTTCTATCGGGAATCACGTTCAACGAGCCCAAGTACAAAGTATTCTCGACGACGACCGGTGAAGCGATTCATGAATCGGAGGCAATACGCGAATCGATCCTCAAGGCAATGTTCTCTACTGTTTATTGGGAGGACTGCATGGCTGCGGCTGCCAACGATGGAGCCCTCAAGTTTTACGAGCTAGGTGTGAATGGGATTCTTAAAGGTCAATTAAGGCGGCTCGACAAAGACCTGGATTGCTCGAGCTACGAGACTTGGGAAGATATTGCGACGTTGGCAGTCGATTGCGGCTAGTCTGTTGATTTGCAATTCACCGAATCAGTTTAGCCTTCGCTAAAGCGAATAATCGAATTTCCGCATTTCCCTGCTTGAAAGCGGGAGATCGACCGAGCAAGTTCTTCGCCTTCAATGGAAACGGACTATAAACGCAACTTCAGCATCATTGCCCATGTCGATCATGGAAAGACGACGCTTTCCGATCGTTTGCTGGAGTCGACTGCGACGGTTACTGAGCGCGTGCTGACAGAGCAGCACTTGGACTCCATGGATTTGGAACGGGAGCGCGGCATTACAATTAAGAGCCATCCCGTGACGATGAACTATAAGGCGAAGGATGGGCAGTTGTATCAGTTCAATTTGATGGATACGCCTGGGCACGTTGATTTTTCCTACGAGGTCTCGCGAAGCTTGGCGGCTTGCGAGGGAGCTTTGCTACTTATAGACGCGGCTCAGGGAGTGGAGGCGCAGACGGTGGCAAACGCGAATTTGGCAGTTGAGCAAGATCTGGTAATCATTCCGGTGATCAACAAAATCGATCTTCCTAGCGCCAATTTGGATTTGTGTCTCAAGCAGCTCGAGGACTTGATAGCCATCCCCTCTGAGGAGGCCATATTGGCCAGCGCGAAAAATGGCATCGGCATAGAGGAGATACTCAGCGCAATCGCCGACCGGATTCCCCCACCTCGTTGGACGGATTATCCGGCTACCAGAGTGGGTATTTTCGATTCCGTTTACGATGCCTACAGAGGGGCTATTATCTATGCCCGAGCGTTTTCCGGTTCGTTGAAGCGGGGTGATAACGTTGTTATGATGAGCGACAATACGCGAGCTGAGATAAAAGAAGTAGGCGTATTCACTCCTTCAATGCAAAAGACAGAAGCATTGGAAGCGGGGGATGTAGGGTACATCGTTTGCAATATCAAAAATGTTTCGGATATTAAAATAGGGGATACAATTACCCTGGCGATGAGCCAAGCCGGGGAGATGCTGCCTGGGTATCAGGAAGTTCGACCACTAGTATTTTCCGGTATTTATCCAGTGGAGACATCGGATTTTGAGAAATTGAAGGCAAGCATGGGCAAGCTTCAGCTGAACGATGCTGCTTTCAGTTTCCAATCGGAAAGCTCAACGGCCTTGGGGTTCGGGTTTAGGTGCGGATTCTTGGGATTGCTGCACATGGAAATCATCCAAGAGCGAATACGACGGGAATACGATGTTGAGATCATTTCTACGTATCCCAGCGTTATCTATCGGGTGGAAAAGGCCAGTGGCGAGACGATCGAAGTGGATAATCCTATAAACCTTCCCGATCCTTCCGCGATCGAGCGAATCCTCGAGCCGACTATCAAGGCGACCATCCACGTTCCTAACGATTGTATTGGAGATATCCTGAATCTCGTCATGGATAAACGTGGGATTTGCGACCACACAGAGACCCTGGACGACACTCGTCTCATGATTGTAGCGAATTTGCCGCTCAACGAGATCCTCGTCGATTTCAATGATCGCCTCAAGAGCATCACGCGAGGGTATGGATCGATGGACTACGAATTGGACGTTTACCGGGAATCGAAATTGGTCCGTATGGACATTTTGGTGAACAGCGATCCTGTTGATGCGTTCTCCTCAATTGTGCATATCGATAAAGCCCGGGAAAAAGGAAAGGCCTTGTGCGAGAAGCTCGCTGATATCATCCCGCCTCATCTTTTCAAAATCGCAGTTCAAGCCGCTGTGGGCGGAAATGTCGTTGCGCGGGAAAACGTGCGGGCCATGCGAAAAGACGTTACGGCGAAATGCTACGGGGGCGACATCACTCGCAAGCGGAAGCTCTTAGAGAAGCAGAAGGAAGGGAAGCGAAAGATGAAGAACATTGGGAACGTTTCCATTCCACCCGATGCCTTTATCAAGGTATTGCGGAATGACTAGCCATTTGCTTTTCGCGTTATCGAAACCAAAATTTGGATCGATTGTATCAAGAGAATGTCATTGCTAGTCGCCGAGACCGATTGTTTAACCTGCTGAATATTTAAGGCCACCGCCGAAAAACCTCCTACTTCCCGATATGTTTGGCTTTCTTCAATCAGAAAACAAGAAGCTGCGAAACGCTGCCAAAAACTGGCTCTACCTCGGTCACAAGGTCTACAATTTTCGCAAGGACGAACTTTCGGGCGCGGAAATATCTGAATTGGCCCGTCGAATCGACGAGCTGCGGGCGGCGGTAAAGACAAAGCCAGCCGACTCGGGCAAACTCAAGCTCTCTATCGAGGCTATGGAGGATTATATGAGGAAAGTCGGTGGCGCATTCTATCCGCAGTCGTCGCTTGGGGAAAACGTGGATTTCGCCCTCTATTTTCTCATCATCTACCTGGGTTTCACTGCGTTTTTCATCAAGCCCTTCAAAATCCCGACCAACTCGATGTGGCCGACCTACAACGGTATGACTAGCGAAGTTTGGTCTGGTGAAAGCGAAGCGCCAGGGTTTGCCAGCCGAACTGCTCGCCTTTTGACATTTGGGGCTATTCGCTACGAAATGAAAGCTCCCGCGGATGGAGAGTTGCTGATTCCGGTGCGAATGGGTCGTAGTAGTTCGGGTGTCGCGATTGATTTGCCGACGGCGACTGTGTCCAAGCGTCATCATCTAATTGTACCCGGCAAAGGCGTGGGTTACACGTTTGAGGTAGGTGGAAAATCGGTTTTGTTCAAAGTGCCCCGCGACTTCGACCTGGCTCGAGGTATGCCGATGAACGGCGCGCAAGGGGAAAGCATCCTAGGCAAGGCTTGGTTTCCGGACGAATCTTCGTTTTGGGAGGCAATCCAGAAGAAGATCGTCGACGGGCAGGTCGCTCGACGGGGTCGAATGACACTTCCCGATGGAAGGTCCGTGGACGTGGCGATGGTTCGCTCTGGATTGCGATTCGAAAAAGGGGACACGATGCTCTCATTCGATATTCACACGGGAGACCAGCTTTTCGTGGACCGCATGAGCTATCATTTCGTCCGCCCGAAAGTCGGGGATGGCTTTGTATTTCGCACTGGAGAAATCCGCAACTTATCCTCGAGCGGAGACAAATACTATATCAAGCGATTGGCCGGTACGCCAGGCGATACGATGGAGATCGAAGGCGAGCGATTATTCGTTAACGGGGACCTGGCGACGGGATCGATCGCATTCACCAGCAACAATTCTAAGGAAGCGCCGTACGACGGTTATTTTAACGGCGATCCTAGGCAAACGGCTCCCGGATTTCGCGGATTGCTTCGCGTGGGCGAAGAAATCACGGTTCCAGAAGACGCTTATGTGGCCTTGGGTGACAACAGTGGTCATAGTTACGACAGTCGTGGATGGGGCTATGTGCCTGAATCGATGGTGGTCGGCCGACCCGTGATGATTTTCTACCCATTTACCAAGCGTTTCGGGTTGGCGAAGTAGGTTTAAGCGACGTTTTACACCAACTCGGTGTCGTTCAACCTTTTACCTTGACACGCTTTCTTGCCGCAAAGGTAGTAGCTAGCGGTTTCGGGGTTCCTTTTCCGCTTAATCGGCTAGTTGTGCAAAGCCCACTCGAGCGCTACTCGGGTTGGCTACGTTCGAAGCCCGTCTTTTTAGGCGTATAATGAGCCTTAATACATTCCTCTAAACGCAATTATTTCTGTATACAGGCGCCTCCTTTTACGCCATAAATTCAGCTCATGAAATCGTTCCGATCTCACGCGCACGCTGTCTTATCGAGAGTTTCGATGGCCGTTTTAGCGATTCTGGCGATCGCTACTTTAGCTCCCAATGCCCATGCGGATGCAAGAGGCGAACAACTCTATCGCAATTGCACTATTTGCCATGGTCCTGACGCCAGAGGCATCCCGCTTCAGCTAGCTCCCGCTTTATCCAATCTATCGGAAAAGTACATCGTCGAGCAGCTCAAGAAATACAAATCGGGTATCCGCGGCGCTCACGAGAAGGATATTGCTGGGCTGAGAATGCTTCCCATGTCGCAAACAATGCTGACGGAAGAGGACATGCAGGCGGTCGCCAGCCACATCGTTTCCTTGGGATCGTCGCCAATTGAACCCACTTTGGAAGGCGGTGATCCAGTTAAGGGAAAAACGCTATACGCGACCTGCCTCGCTTGTCACGGACCGGATGGCAAGGGCAACGATCTGTTGAACGCTCCGAGTTTAATCCATCAGCACGACTGGTACCAACTAACTCAGCTGAAAAATTTCAAAGATGGCATCCGCGGAGGAAATCCGCAAGATATCACAGGTGCCCAGATGATGCCTATGGCTATGATGCTTGGCGACGAGCAAGGCATGAAGGACGTTATCGCCTACATTCAAACCCTTTCCAAGTAAACCGGTATCGAATTATTTCTCATGAGTGACAACGAACTCGATCCTGAAGCAGAAAATTATGCTTACTCAATTACCCGGAAAATGTTCCTCTACACATTTTTGGGTACAATCGCCTTTTCGGTTATCATAGTCATCCTCTGGTACGTTTTTTAGCCGCTTTCCCACTCTCCCTTACTCACTACAATTCGTCAGCCAATGTTTGAATTCTTAGATAGGTTTATGCCCGGAATTCTAGAGTCCTTGCTGCCAAGGGCCTCCGAATTCGCCATCCAGATCGACGTTCTATTCGACGTTATAGCCATCCTAGTTGGATTCTGGTTCATTCTTGTTTTGGGATACTTTTTCTATCTCGTTTTTCGTTATCGCCATCGCGAAGGCCAAAAGGCCGAGTACGTTACGGGAGAAACGCATAAGCAGAAGCAAGCAATTGAGATCCCTCATTTCCTCATTCTTGCCTGCGACATAGTGATTATCATACCTACTTTCGTTGTTTGGTATAATGTTAAAATCGATGTGCCTCAGCCTGATGAGGAAGTTCGCATCGTGGCGCAGCAATGGGCTTGGACTTTCTATCACGCTGGAGAGGACGAGATTCTCGGCACTGACGATGATGTTGTATCCATTAATGAGCTTCATGTGAAAGAGAATACTAAGTATACTTATCACCTGGAGTCTCGCGACGTCATGCACAGTTTTTCCGTGCCGGTTTTTAGATTAAAGCAGGATGCTGTTCCTGGCCGTGTGATTACAGGCCATTTCAAGCCAATCCTAACGGGCGAGTGGGATATCCAATGCGCGGAAATGTGCGGTGTGGCTCACGGAATCATGGGGGCCCGCATCTTTATTAAGAGCGAAGCGGAGCACAAGGAATGGTTGGCTGCGAACTCTCCGATAAAATCAGGAGGAAGTTTACTGGCGGCAACGAACGAAGACGAAATTACTGAATTGAAGGAGGACAAGAACAATGGCTGAAGTCGCCCCCGCGGAAGTGGGTCATGGGGATGCTCATGACGATCACCACGAAGAATCATTTTGGAGCAAGTACGTCTTTTCGACGGACCATAAGATAATTGGATTCCAGTACATGTTCACGGGAATGGCGATGGCCCTGATCGGAGGCTACTTCGCTTATGTCTTCCGTATGCAGCTCGCTTTCCCGGGCTCCTCCATTCCATTCTGGGGAACGCTATCGCCGGCCGCCTACAATTCCTTGGTGACTAACCACGGAACTATCATGATTTTCTGGGTAGCGATGCCAGTTCTCATCGCGGCAATGGGGAATTTCTTAATACCGCTCATGATCGGTTGCGACGATATGGTTTTTCCGAGGATAAATCGGCTCTCGTACCAGATATTTCTGTTGAGTGCGATTGTTCTAATCATCTCTTTCTTCGTCCCAGGAGGAGGTTTTGGAGGAGCTTGGACATCTTATCCTCCCTTGTCGGCAAAGGCCGCTTACAATTCGACTCCGTTTGGGGCACCGCTTTGGTTGATAGCGGTGACTTTGGAAATCGTGGCATTCTTGTTGGGTGGTATCAACTTTATCACAACGACGATGAATGCCAGAGCGAAGGGAATGAAAATCTACGACATCCCTATGATCGTCTGGATGATCGTAATAGCGAGTATACTTTTCATGTGTTCGGTCGGTCCATTGATAGCTGGCGCAGTAATGCTCTTATTTGACCAGACATTGGGAACGTCATTTTTCGATGCCGCCGCTGGCGGCGATCCCGTGTTATGGCAGCACTTGTTTTGGTTTTTCGGGCACCCAGAGGTTTATGTGGTGTTGTTGCCGGCGATGGGAATAGTGGCGGAGGTGGTTTGCGTATTCGCAAGAAAGAAGCTTTTCGCTTACAAGTTGATCCTCTATAGCACTGTGGGTCTCGGAATTTTGAGTTTCTTTGTTTGGGCCCACCACCAGTTCATATCTGGAGTAGATCCGCGAGCCACTTATCTGTTCACCACGACGACTTTGCTCATTTCCATCCCAGTGGCCATCATACTGTTTGCTTTTATTGCCACTCTCTATGGGGGATCGATTCGTTTCAGTACAGCCATGCTGTTTGCGCTGGCTTTTATAGCCGAGTTCCTTTTGGGGGGAGTCACGGGTATTTGGCTGGGATCAAGTGGTGTGGATATTTATCTTCACGATACCTATTTTGTTTTGGCCCACTTTCACTACACGTTTGTGCCGATCGCCATAATAGCAGTCTTCGCCGCAGTGTATCATTGGTTTCCCAAGATGTTTGGCAGAATGATGAATGAGACATGGGGAAAAATTCATTTTTGGGGAACAACAATCGCTTTCAATGGAATATTCATACCGCTCTTTATTTTGGGCTCAGCTGGACAGCACCGAAGAATCTACAACTTTCAAAACTACCCAGACCTGGCGGGGCAAAACATGCAAGACATGCGCGTGTTCGCGACGATGTCCCTCGTTCTGATGCTAGCGTTCCAAGTTATTTTCATCATCAATTTTATCGTTAGCCTCAAAAGGGGAGAAAAAGCTGGGAAGAATCCTTGGAACGCTACAACGCTCGAGTGGATCACCGAATCGCCCCCTCCTCACGGAAACTTTGGTGCTACTATGCCGGAAGTTTACCGGGGGCCCTATGAGTATTCGGTCGAAGGTAGAGAGAAAGACTTCTGGCCGCAAAATGAGCCGCCGGAACCGAAAACGACTTAACGATCTAGAGGAACTTTATCTATGGCGCATCAAATTATCGCTACCGGTCGCAGCCGGACAGGAATCCCAACAGGGCGACTAGCTGTTTGGTGGGTGATTGGCTCGGAAATCCTGATCTTCGGAGGATTAATTGCCACCTATCTGTTGAATCGGTTTAATCATGGCCCCTCGTGGTCGGTGGAAGCGGCTAACACCAATACCTTCATTGGGGCCTGCAATACCTTTTGGCTCCTGACTTCCAGCCTTTTCGTGGTTTACGCTCATGCGGCATCGGAGCGCAGGGATGCGGCCAAGACGCGGATGTGGATCTGGCTGACGATTTTGCTGGGCGGGTTCTTCATGGGTTTTAAAACCTATGAATACGCCACGGAGATCCACCATGGGTTTACGCTTTTCACCAGCAATTTCTGGAGCTTCTACTACACAGCCACCGGGCTTCATGGCTTCCACGTGCTTTGCGGAATGGTTATCATGGCGATCATCGCGGAAGGGGATATCAAGAAGGGCCGAAATTGGCACCGGGTGGAGAATATCGGGCTATACTGGCACTTCGTGGATATCGTTTGGATTTTCCTATTCCCGCTAATGTACATCGCAAAGTAATTAGAATTTAGCTACTATTTATCATGGCAGGACATAAACATCCAAGTTACCTGAAAATCTATATCACATTGGTAGTGCTCTTTATCGTGAGCGTGGTTGGGCCTGAGGTGGCTCCAGCATTCGGAGTCTTCGCAAAACCGGTCGTCCTCTTGACCGCATTCGGCATCGCAATCTGGAAGGCGTATCTCGTTTGCGCGTACTTCATGCACCTAAAGTTCGAGAAAATCTACGCGCCCTACATTCTCTTGGCCTGTCTCTCTCTCTTATTCGTGTTTTTCTTTGGAACGGCGACCGATGCGATGTTCGCCAATGGGCACAATTGGGTGAAGCCTGTGTCGGAGGAGGAAGCGACCAAGGAGGCGATGGCCAGAAGCTACGTGCTCAACAAGGACAAGCATGGCGATGATTACGGAAATGGCCACGACAGTGGTGACGATCACGACCACTAAAAGGGTTTTGTTAACTTTGAGTTTATAGGGTGAGACGAAGATCAAAAGGGGAGCTAGTAGCGGAGAGGGAAATATGAAGACTTTAGAACCGGCTTACGGCGGGCATAGCAGCCCCGAAAGACAGCCAAAGATCAGCAACAGTGCCCTTGGCATGATTGCTTTCATTGGCACTGAACTCATGTTCTTCGCTGCTTTGATCAGCGCCTTCCTGATCATAAGCTCGGCTGCGGAGGCTTGGCCTCCTGAAGGGCAGCCGCGCCTGCCTATCTACGTTACCGCGTTAAATTCCCTAGTTCTCTTCGCGAGCGGCTGGATGATCTTCAATGCTTATCAGTCGTTTAAGGCGACCTCGTTTAGCGAAGGAACCCGGAAATTGGTCAAAATCACGATGTGGTTGGGGATCATTTTCGTGGCTGTGCAAGGGATCGAGTGGATCCGGCTACTTAGCTATGGGCTGACGATGACCTCCAGCCAATACGGAGCTTTCTTTTACCTGATTATAGGTACGCACGCAATCCACGCGATTGGAGCGGTAATCGGCCTGTGGCGATTGTCGCTAAAGCTGGAAGCCGGCAGTCTGAAATTGGAAACCTTTCAAGCGGCTCAGCTATTTTGGTTCTTTGTCGTAGGCGTTTGGCCAATACTCTATGTGTTGGTGTATTTGAGTTAAGCAGGGATTGTATCGATGAAAAAGCTACTAGCGCTATTGATGGCTTCCGTTTTAACTAGCGAAGTATTCGCTTGTTCTGTGTGTTCGGTAACTAATGAAGCCGCCCGCTACGCCTATTACGCGACGACTGCTTTGCTTACGCTTCTGCCTCTTTTAATGATTGGCGGAGTCGTTTACTACATCGCTAAGAAAGACCGATAGGCAAGGCAGGCAATCGGCGTGATTAGCGTATTTAGCAACAAACCTCGAGTTATTTGAAATTGGGTTTTGCTTGAGCGCGTTAGCTCTTGAGACGAGCGTGTTCAAATATGACCGAATCATCCTCAGTTTCACTCAAGCCAGCGGTTAAGGAGCGTTACGCGTTGGCGGCCAAGCAATGCGAGGCGACGCTTTGATGTCCGGTCGATTACAACCCGGCTTATTTGGAAGCGATTCCTACTGAAGTTATCGAGCTAGATTATGACTGAGGCGATCCTAGTCGGTATCTCAGAGAGGGCGAGGTGGTTCTGGATCTTGGTTCCGGTACGGGGAAGATTTGCTTTATCGCAGCCCAAGGAGTCGGTCCGGAAGGACGCGTTATTGGAGTGGATACGACCGACGATATGCTCGCTGTAGCTTGCGATGCGACTCCGAAAGTAGGGAAAAATATCGGCTTCGACAATGTGGAATTCAGAAAAGGTCGCATCCAAGACTTGCGACTGGATCTAGAGGCCCTTGAAGCGTTCGTGTCACGAGAGCCGATTGGGGATTTGGACGGAGTTCTTTAGCTCGAGAAGGAAATGGCTCGTCTCAGAGACGAGGAACCGTTGGTAGCTACCGACTCAATCGATGTCGTGTTTTGGAATGGTTCGAGGCAGCGAAATCGATTGGAGTCGTGGACATTACTGGAGGCGCCCCGGAGATGAATCCGCAGTTCCGCTACCTAATCGACTCTCTGAGGAGGATAAGGCCGCATGTGGATATCATTGATCGTTGCAATCTGGCAATTCTCTTGGAGCCAGGCCATGAATATCTAGTAGATTTTCTAGCCGACAATCGTGTGGAGGTGGTCGCATCCTTGCCATGCTACCAATTGGAAAATGTCGACCGGCAGCGGGGCGATGGCGTTTTTGAGGATTCTATTCTAGCTTTAAAGACCTTGAGCGCGGCGGGTTATGGCTCGAATCCCGAATTGCGCTTGAATCTCGTCTACAACCCGGTTGGAGCCGTGCTGCCTCCGGATCAGCTAGAGTTGGAACGCGACTATAAGGAGGCTTTACGAGCAAGCTACGATATCGCATTCGATCGCCTCTACACGATCACGAATATGCCGATAGCCCGCTTTCTCGGACAGTTAAAACGGGAGGGAAAGAGGGAGAGCTACGAACAGCTGCTGGAAGACAGTTTCAACCCTCGATCAGTGGAGAACCTGATGTGTCAAGATACCTTGAGCGTCGATTGGCTAGGCCGCGTGTAAGATTGCGATTTCAATCAGATGTTGGACCTGCCATTGGGTCGAAGAAAAGTGAGATTCCTCTGGGAAATCGAGCCAATGGGATGTACGAAAGACCCCATTGCGGTGGGGAAGCATTGCTTCGGTTACACGGCCGGAGCTGGATCCAGCTGCAGCGGGGCTCTTCAGTGACTGGTCGCGTAGACGATACAAATTTATCTGTCTGCATTTGACTCGAATTGATTGTCCAGAACTGTATCGTAGTTAGTAACTTGAATCGTTGATGAAAGCCCTAGCCCAAATCGCCCTGATAGCCCTTGCGGGACTTGTCGTGCTCGGATGTTCCGAGTCGGGGAAAACCGATGCGAAATCGACGGCGAAAAAGGAGGTAACTACTAAAGGCGAGAGTAAATCCGCGAAGTCAGAAACGGCTAGTCCTTCCGCGGCGCAACGGGAAACTCCTAGAAAACTGGAGCGACCAGCTGTACCGGTGAAAGTGGCCAAAATATCGGAAGGCGAAATTACCTCCTCACTGGTTTTCGATTCCGTGCTGGAAACTGAGAGCTCCGTTGAGATCTTCGCGGAAGCTTCGGGCATTATTTTGGAAGTGCTTGTGGAAGAGGGCGATCGCGTCGTTGAAGGACAGATTCTCGCCCGCATGGAAAATGAAGAGGAACGAGTAGATGTAGATGAGGCCAAAGCGCGGTACGAGCACGAGAAGGCCAACTTCCAGCGAACCACGGAGTTGCACGATCGCAAGCTCGTCAATCAGCAGCAGTTCGATAATGAGAAATTCGGTCTTGAGCAATCGCGATTGCGCTTCGAGAGAGCGAAGATCCAACTGGAAAACACGATCGTCCGTTCTACGGTTAGCGGCGTAGTCACTGAGAGGGAAGCTCAAGCGGGAAGGCGAGTGACTACGAATCGAAAGCTGTTTTCGATCATGAATCTCGATGAGCTTTTCGCTAGCGTGAATATTCCTGGCCAGCATTTGTTGAGCATCGAGGAAGGGCTGCCTGCGATAATCGACTCAGAATTGATTGAAGGCGTTCGATACGAGGCCTTTGTCAAGCTGGTGAGCCCAATCGTCGATCCCGCCAGTGGAAC
>MDTA01181128.1_pt1 | contig 12526 bp, 11 predicted proteins | sample 811151 | NCBI WGS metagenome assembly MDTA01 (sample SAMN05326648, study PRJNA326480) | marine metagenome | isolation source: seawater | place: Indian Ocean: South | collected 2010
ACTCAGGGTTATTAAAATCAATTAAAATCCTAGAAAAAATTGATAATATTGAAGTTGTTGAGCTAGGATCAAAAGATATTGTTAGAGATGATATGGTCACAAAAATTATCAATGCGTATGACTCATATGATAATCAAATAAAGGATTTATTTGATCAAAAGTCTTAAGACATGATAAGTATTAGTTACAATGTTGAACATAATAAATGGAATAAGCACTTTCCATTGTATAAAAAATATATTTCAAAAACTGTTATGACAACATTAAATGTAGTCCAAAAAAATTCAAAAGATGATTTTGCAATAGATTTTCTATTAACATCTAATAAAAATATTAAGAAACTAAATTACAAATATAGAAATGCTAACAAACCAACAAATGTTTTGTCTTTTCCCATGATGAGTATTTATGATGGAACAAAATTTTTAGGGGATATCGCTTTAGCTCTAGAAACATTACAAAAAGAATCTAGAAGAGTAAAAGTTTCTAAATATGATTATTTATGTAAAATGACAGCTCATGGAATACTTCATTTATTGGGTTATGATCATGAAACTGAGAAACAATTCAAACAAATGTCTGAATTAGAGAGCCAAATTTTGCTTAAAATAAAAAAATGATTAAAAATTTGATTAATACAATTTTTGCTAAGCAAAAGCCTTCCAATGGATCACTTAAGCAAAGTATAGAAACCGTCTTAGACAGTGAACAAAAAGATTTAGAGGGCATATCTAAGCACGAACGACTAATGCTTTTAAATATATTAAAAATAGATGAAATTAGGTCCTCGGATATAATGATACCAAGAGCGGATATAGGAGCAGTTGAAATCAATGATAGTTTTGAAAATGTTCTTGATGTTTTTATAAAAGAAGCTCACTCAAGAGTTCCAGTTTATGAAAATAATTTAGATAATATCGTAGGAATGATACATCTCAAGGATCTCGTAAATTACCAAAGTAAAAAACTACCTAAAAATGATTTTCTCAAAAATTTAAAAAGAGATGTTTTAGAAATACCACCATCAATGCCCGTGCTAGACCTGCTTTTAAAGATGCAAATGACAAGATTGCATATGGGGATAGTTATAGATGAGTATGGTTGTACCGATGGGTTAGTTACGATTGAGGATGTAATTGAGGAAATTACGGGCGAAATAGAAGATGAGCATGATGAAGAGAGTCAATCCATTATAATTAAGACTTCATCAAATTCATTCGAGGCGAATGCAAGAATTGAGATTGAAGAACTTCAAAAAGTCACAAATGTTAATTTCTTTTCAGATATAGAAAATGATGATATCGATACGCTTGGTGGATTAGTATTTGCAATTGCTGGCCGTGTCCCCCAAAGAGGAGAGATAATAAAACACTCGTCAGGAACAACTTTTGAAATTAAAGATGCTGATCCAATGAAAGTTAAATCTATAAAAATTACAACGCCAAAAATATAATGAATTTCTTGGACGTTGTTCCATCAAAAAATACTTTCTTTTTTGTAATGTATTTTCTATTAGGCTCATTACTATCTCTAAGTTTTGAGCCATTTAAAATACCTTTTTTTTCAATATTAATTATAGGATTATTTTATCTTCTAAACGACTACTCATTTCGAAAGACTGACAAAAAAAATAAAATTTTTTTTTTAAACGGAATTGGTTTTGGTTTTGGATTTTTTTTCTTTAGCATGTATTGGATTTCTAACTCAATAATTGAATTAGATCCAAACTTAAATTACCTTATTCCTATACCTCTTATAATATTACCTCTTTCACTTTCGTTATTTTTTGGTGGTATGCAGTTAGCAAATCTATATTTATGGAGTAATCCACATTCTAGAATATTTTATTTTTCATCAATTTGGATAATTTTTGAATTTTTAAGAAGCATTTTATTTACTGGTTTGCCATGGAATTTGTTGGGTTATTCATGGTCATGGTCTTTAGAGTATTCTCAAATCGTTTCAGTTATAGGTATCTACGGCCTAGGACTTGTGACCGTATTTTGTTCTACTTGCCTATTTTCATATATATTAAATCGTAAAAATAAATTTTATTTTTTTTTATCAATATTCATACTTATAGTTATTTATTTTTTTGGAGACGCCAGATTAGAAAATAATAAGCTTGAATATACTGACAAAGAAGTAAGGATTATACATACATATTTCGATCAAAACAATAAATGGTCGATGGAAATTATTGATCAAATAGCTTTAATGGGATCTAAAAATATTACAACAATTTTTCCAGAAACCTCACTGGGCTCACAAAGTAATTGGCCTGAAAATTGGTTTTTTGGATATATTAAAAAAAATAAAAATAAATTTTATAATTCTATTTCTTATATGGGCTACACATATGATAAAAAAATTCTCGTTCCTTTTGGAGAATACCTCCCTTTTGCAAGAGTCTTAAATAGTTTTTTGCCTAAAAACTTCTTTTTACAAAGCTCCTTATCTAAAGGAAGTAGAGAACAAACCTTTTATCCAAATATAACACCTCTGATTTGCTATGAAGTAATTTTTCCTTCATTCGTAAGAAATAATGTTTCTGAGTATACTGATTTATTAGTAAATATCAGTAATGATGCATGGTTTGGAACATTTAGTGGGCCAAAACAACACTTTGTTCATTCTCGTTTTCGTTCTATCGAGCTAGGTATCCCCATGACGAGATCATCAAATAAGGGAGTTTCAGGACTTATCGGTCCTTATGGTCAAATAATTTATCAAATAAATACAAAAGAAAGCAAATACTTAGATGTAAAAATCCCAAAAAAACTAGACTCAACAATATATAAAAAATATGGAAACTTATTTACCTATTTTTTAATAGTTTTATTTTTTATTATTGGATATGCTATCTCAAAAAAAATAATCGTTTATGAAAAAAAATTACCTTTTTACAAGTGAATCAGTTTCTGAGGGGCACCCCGATAAGGTATGTGATATTATTTCAGACTCGGTGGTTGACGATTTTCTTTCTCAAGAGAATCCGGAAAATTCAAGAGTAGCGATGGAAACTCTTGTTACAACTAATAAAGTCGTTATGGCTGGTGAAGTCAGGGGGCCAGAAAACTATTCGTGTAATTATGAAGAGCTTGCAAGGAACGCAGTAAGAGAAATAGGATACGAACAAGAGGGATTTCATTGGAAAAATTTCTCTTTTGATGGCTCTGGTATTCATAGTCAATCAGCTGATATCGCAATGGGGGTTGACGCTTCTGGAAATAAAGATCAGGGAGCTGGGGATCAAGGAATAATGTTTGGATATGCATGCAAAGAAACTCCTTCATTGATGCCTGCTCCAATTTATTATTCTCATAAGATACTTGAGCAAATGGCTCTTGATAGAAAGTCTGGAAAAACCCCAGGTATTCAACCAGACTCGAAAAGCCAAGTTACGCTTCAATACAAAAATGGTGAACCAGAAAAATGTACAAAAATAGTCGTCTCCACTCAGCATGATGCTGGTTTAGATCAGCAGGGTGTAAGCGAAATAATCATACCAATTATTAAGCAAGTTATGCCAGGCGAATGGATGAATGATGAAACTGAAATTTTAATTAATCCAACTGGTAAATTTGTAATTGGTGGCCCTGATGGGGATACAGGGCTAACGGGCAGAAAAATAATAGTTGATACTTATGGTGGTGCAGCGCCACATGGTGGAGGTGCCTTTTCAGGAAAGGATCCAACAAAAGTTGATAGATCAGCCGCTTATATTGCAAGGTATATATCTAAAAATATTGTTTCGTCAGGAATTGCAGATAAATGTACTTTACAACTCGCTTATGCAATTGGAGTATCAGAGCCTTTGTCAATATATGTAGACACCCATGAAACTTCAAAAATTTCTGACGATGAACTGATTAATAAAATTACTTCTAATATTGATCTTACACCTCGCGGTATTAGGGATCATTTAAATCTTCACAAACCTATTTATAAAAAAAGCGCAGCTTATGGTCATTTTGGAAGAGAGCCAAATAATGACGGTTCATTTTCCTGGGAAAAAACTGACATAGCAAATAAGTTTTAAATTTTTGCTCACAAAAGAAATTAACGTTCAAAAATATTATAGATATCAAGGAAGAAAAACTTCTAAGAAAATTTCCAAAGCTAACTTAAATTTATTAAAAAATTTCTATGAAGATTATTCGTATGATAGAGAAATTATTGAATTTTTTGAGTCAAATGACAAAAGTAAAAGATTTAATTGGAATACAAATAATTATACTAAAGTAAATATAGAAATTGGCTTCGGTGATGGTGAGTTTTTGCTAAAAAATGCAATTAATAACCCGCATGAGTTATTTATTGGTATTGAGTTTTATAAGAATGGCATTATTAAAATTTTAAAAAAAATTTTAGAACAACAAATTAATAATATAAAACTTTGCAATTTAAATGCTGAATATTTTCTAAAGGCATTACCAACTAATTCGGTAGATAATTTATTAATCATAAATCCTGATCCTTGGCCAAAAAAGAGACACCACAAAAGACGATTGATATCATTTGAAAATATAAAAGTATTCAGGAGAATTATAAAATCTAAAGACTCTATTTATATTACAACAGACTCAACTATTTATACTGATTATATCGAGAGCATATTTATAAATAACGTTAAACTATTGGGAGATTATAAGATCATAACTCTATCACATTATGATCATTTGTATGCAGTTTCTAGGTATCAAAGAAAAGCTATTAAAAGTGGAAGAAAAATTTATCAAATAACCATATGAAATAATTACTCTTTTCAAGCTTGATTTATTATTATTAGAGGTGTATAGAAATGGTAACATTGATGACTAAAACAAAAGTGGGTTATCCCACTTTTTTTTTACGCTAAAGGAATTTTTATGGTAAGTGCAAATAAGATTGAAATATTAAGAATTGCTGAGACAGTCGCTCAAGAAAAAATGATTGATAAACAAATTGTTATTTCTGCTCTTGAAGAGGCAATTGCAAAAGCTGCAAAAAGTAGTTACGGCGAAGAAAATGAGGTAATTGTCGAGATAAATTCAGAAAATGGAGATATTTCTATTTCACGAAAGATGTTGGTAGTAGATGAAGTTAAAAATAAATTTTTAGAGATAAATCTCAAATCTGCTAAAAAAATTAATGGAGCTGCTGAAATAGGCGATGAACTACTTGATCCTCTTCCGCCATTAGATTTTGGACGTATCGCGGCACAGTCTGCTAAGCAGGTTATTAACTCGAAAGTTAGAGAAGCTGAAAGAGAAAGGCAGTTTGATGAATATAAAGATCGAGTTGGTGAAATTGTTAATGGAATAGTAAAAAGAACCGAGTTCGGCAACATCATATTAGATTTGGGTAAAGCTGAGGGTGTAATTAGAAAAGATCAAACAATTCCGAGGGAAAGTTTGAGGAATGGAGATAGAGTGAGAGCATATATCTACGATGTAAGATCAGAAATGAAAGGGCCTCAAATATTTTTATCAAGGTCACATCCTCAATTTATGGCTAAACTTTTTATGCAAGAGGTACCTGAAATCTATGATGGTATAATCTCCATCAAAAGCGTTGCTAGAGATCCAGGAAGCAGAGCTAAAATTGCTGTATTTACTGAAGATGGTACAATAGATCCAGTAGGTGCGTGTGTAGGAATGAGGGGAAGTAGAGTTCAAGCTGTGGTAAATGAGCTTCAGGGAGAAAAAATTGATATTATTAATTGGTCAGATAATGTTGCTAATCTTGCAATTTCATCTTTATCTCCAGCCGAAGTTTTGAAAGTGGTTCTAGATGAAGACCAAAATAAAATTGAAGTAGTTGTTTCAGAAGAACATTTAAGCTTAGCTATTGGTAGACGAGGCCAAAATGTTAAACTGGCCACCGAATTAACTGGTTACGAAATAGATATTTTAACGGAAGATGAAGAATCATCTAAAAGACAAGAGGATTTTGCAGTCAAAACTAATATTTTTGTTTCTTCACTAGATGTTGACGAAACCTTAGCTCAACTGTTAGTGAGCGAAGGCTTTAGCAGTGTAGACGAATTAATTGATACCGATGAGTCAGAGCTACTGGCGATAGAGGGTTTTGATGAAGAAATAGTTGCAGAGTTGTTGGACAGAGCTAAGAAATTTTTAAATGAAAAAGAATCAGAAAATAAAGTAAAGATTGAAAACCTTAAAATATCAGAAGACTTAATAGAATTTAATTTACTGTCTAAGGCAATGTTAGTTAAACTTGGAGAAAATAACATTAAATCGCTGGAGGACTTTGCCGGACTAACTACCGATGATCTTATAGGTTATTTTGAGGATAAAGCAGATAAATCCTCTAGAGTTATAGGTCTTTTAGAAGAGTTTGGTGTTACAAAAGATGAAGGAGATCAAATGATTATGGAGGCAAGAAAAATATGGCTTGAATAGTGATATTTTAGCATTTCCCGATATGAATGAAAAAATAGATAAATCAAAAAAGAAAACCTTAAGCTTAAAGCTTGGTTCAAAACCTCTGCTGGCTCCAAATAGAAATATTGAAGTAGGAAAAACTGTAATAGTTGAAAAGAAAAGATTTAAAAGAGCATTAAGCACCGAAACTCAAGATATTAAGAAAGATAGAAATTCTGACTCACAAAAAAAAGTAAATACATCAGATAGTGAAATAAAAAGTCAAAATAATAACAGATCTGGTGTTCTCTTAAAGCCACTTAGTAAAGATGAGCAAAAAAAAATATTAAAAGCTGATAATAAAAAAGATAAAAAAAATGAAATTGAAAAAATTAGAAAAGGTAACTTAAATATTAATGCACACAGCGATGTAAAAAATGAAATTAATTTGCAAAAAGAACCGAAAGAAATAAAGAAAGAGAATGATAGAAAAAAAACTGACGATAATGAAAAAGAATTCAATGATAAGAAAAGACTCCCGAATAATTTTGGTAGAAAGAAGATTAGAGAGAGAAAAGTTACAATTGTAACTGCTCTCAGCGAGACGGATGAACGAACTAGAAGTCTTGCCGCGTATAAAAGAGCCAAGCAAAAAACTAAAAAAAATAAATTAGATCAGGAACCAGTCAAAAAAATAGTTCGAGATGTTTATATTCCAGAACATATAACTGTTAAAGAGTTAGCGAATAGAATGACAGAAAAATCTGGAGATTTAATTAAATCATTGATGAAGATGGGCATGATGGCGACTATAAATGAGTCTATTGATGCTGATACGGCTGAACTAATAGTAACGGAATTTGGACATAATTTTAAACGAGAAAACATTGAGGATATTGAAAAAGATCTAATCTCGAGGGACTCAAAAGCAAAAAAGGACAAGGTGAGGTCACCAATTGTTACGATAATGGGACATGTTGATCACGGCAAGACATCTCTTCTTGATAAGATTAGAAATTCAAATGTTGTACTTGGTGAAAGTGGCGGAATAACTCAGCACATAGGTGCTTATGAGGTAGAGCATAATAATAATAAAATTACCTTTATAGACACTCCAGGTCATGCAGCTTTTACTGATATGCGTTCTAGGGGTGCGAATGTAACTGATATTGTTGTATTAATAGTAGCCGCTGATGACGGGGTCATGCCGCAAACACAAGAGGCAATATCTCACGCTAAATCAGCAAAAGTTCCAATAATTGTAGCTATAAATAAGTGTGACAAACCTGATGCAAATCCTCAAAAAATAAAAGAACAGCTTTTGTCAGAAGACTTAATTGTGGAGGACATGTCCGGAGAAATTCAATGTGTGGAAGTTTCAGCAGAAGATGGAAGAAATATCGATAAGCTACTTGACTCTATTTTAGTTCAATCTGAAATATTAGAATTAAAAACAAACAACCAGACATTTGCGGAAGCAACAGTAATAGAAGCAAACGTAGATAAGGGAAGAGGACCTATTTGTAATATTATTGTGACCAATGGAAAGTTATGTGTTGGTGATATAGCTGTAGCTGGAAGTGAATATGGAAAAGTAAGAGCAATACTAGATGACAAAGGTAATAATTTGAATGAAGCAACATCATCAATGCCAGTACAAGTTTTAGGATTAAACAATCCTCCAGAGGCAGGTGATAGTTTTGTTACAGTTGAGAGCGATGATAAGGCTAGGGAACTATGTGATATTAGAAACCAAATTAAAAAAACTAATTCACTCCCCAAAAAAATTAAGAACTTGGATGGCGAAACAACGTTTGGAAATCTCAATAATACAAAAGAGTTACTTGAGGTAGTTGTAAAAGCTGATACCAGAGGTTCAACTGAGGCAATTGTTCGTCAGATTGAAAACATTGAAAGCGAAAAAATTATAATCAAGGTGATACATTGTGGCGTTGGATTTATTAATGAGAGCGATGTGGCTTTAGCTTCAGCTTCAAATGCTATACTAATTTCATTCAATACATCGGCTACAAAGGAGGCTAAAGCAAAAGCAAAAATAAATAATTTAGATATTAAAAATTTTAATATTATTTATGAACTCATAACTCATATTTCTGACTTTGCAAGTGGTAGACTGAAACCAACTCTAAAAGAAAATTTAATTGGAAAAGCTGAGGTACTTCAAATATTTAAAGTATCAAAAATAGGTGCTATTGCTGGTTGTCGTGTAGTAGAAGGTTCAGTAAATAGACAAGCTAAAGTAAGAGTTATGAGAAATGATGAAACAATCCACGATGGTGATATCCTAAGCTTGAAAAGAGAAAAAAATGAGGCAAATGAAGTAAAATCAGGAACAGAATGTGGTATTAGTATTAGAGAATTCAGTGATTTTCAGGTTGGTGATTTGATCGAAGTATTTAATGTTGAAGAAATAGCTCAGTCATTGTGATCTTAAAAAAAAAAATTAGTAACATTAGTAGATCATCTAAAGTATCTGAAATTATAAGGAAAGCTTTAAGTGAAATTCTAATAAAAAACGATCTACCACTAGATCCTCCTTTTGAATTGCCAGTTAACGTAACAAAAGTTTTAATGAATAGTGATTTAAGAATTGCTTATGTTTATGTTATGTCTCATGAAAGCAATAAAAGTAGAGAACTTATTGATAAATTAAGTATTTGTAATAAATATCTATCAAAGGAAGTAAGTAAAAAAATTGACTTAAAATTTTCTCCAAAACTTGTTTTTAGATATGATGAAAGTTTCGAAAAAGTTAATGCAATTGAAGAACTTTTAAATTCCGATAAATTTACAAAAGATCTAAGAGATTGATTTCATCAATGAATGGCTGGATATTTATTGATAAAGAAAAAGAACAATCGTCATTCCAAGTTGTCAAACAATTAAAAAGCATTTTAAATATCAAGAAGATTGGTCATGCAGGTACGCTAGACCCATTTGCTACCGGAGTCTTAGCAATTGCTTTAGGAGAAGCAACAAAAAGTCTTTTTTATTTTAATACAAGTAAGACATATTTATTTAATATTTTTTTTGGTGAGTCTAAAGATACCGACGATATTACTGGTGAAACAATTAAAAGGTCTGAAATATTGCCATCTAAAAAACAGATTGATGGATGTTTAAAAAATTTTATTGGTATTCATAGTCAAGTACCACCTAGATACTCTGCTATTAAAATTAATGGTCAAAGAGCTTACAAATTAGCAAGAAATAAACAAATATTTAAAATAAAACCAAGAAATGTAGAAGTACATAAATTAAAATGTTTGAAATCTCTGAATAAAAATGAATTTGTATTTGAATTAGAATGCTCATCTGGCACATACGTGAGGTCAATAGCTAGAGATTTAGGTGAGATGCTCGGCACTTTTGCACATGTATCTAAATTAAGGAGGACTAAAATTGGGAAATTTAGTGAAAAAGATATTATTTTACTAGATAAATTCAGAGAATTGGTACATATTGGCAAACATTTTGAAGTAGTGCATTCAATTAAAGAGGTACTGGACGACATCCCAGCAGTATTGATCGATGATGATCTAAGTCGAAACTTTCAAAATGGACTAGGCTTTAATTACCATACTGAAAAATTAGATTCTAATTTTTTGTTGGTAGAAAATAGCAAGAAACTTCTTGGTATTGGTAAGGCTCAGGATGGTGTAATTAAACCTAAGAGATTATTTAATTTATAAAAAGGAAAAGTGATGTCGATAGATAGAGAAAATAAGACAAAAATAATCGATCAATATGCGAGATCTGATAAAGATACGGGTTCACCAGAAGTTCAAATAGCAATACTTAGTGAGAGAATATCAAACCTAACCGAACATTTTCAGTCTCATAAAAAAGATAACCATTCAAGAACTGGTCTTATGCGATTGATTAATCAAAGACGTAGTTTGTTAGCTTACTTAAAAAAAAGTAATAAAGAATCTTATGAGAAATTAATAGATAAACTTGGTATTAGAAAATAAAGCAATGATAATTAAAATTTTTAGAGGAACGAAAGAATATGACAAAAGTTATTTCAAGAGAAATGAAATGGGGAGAACAATTATTAAAAATAGAAACAGGGAAGGTAGCAAAACAGGCAACATCTTCAACCATAGTTAGTTATGGAGATACGGTCGTTATGGCCAATGTTGTAGCGGCAAAAACAGCTAAGGCTGACATTGATTTCTTCCCACTTACTGTAAGCTATCAAGAAAAATTCTATGCAGCAGGTAAAATTCCTGGTGGTTTTTTTAAACGTGAAGGAAGACCAACAGAGTTTGAAACCCTAACATCACGTTTAATTGATAGGCCTATTAGACCTTTATTTCCTGAAGGATTTAAAAACGAAACTCAAGTAATATTGACTGTATTATCACATGATACTGAAACTAATCCTGACATTGTTGCAATGATAGCTGCCTCAAGTGCATTGACTTTATCTGGTATACCATTCATGGGACCAATCGGTGGATGTAGAGTTGGCTACGATGGAAAAAATTACGTACTCAATCCAAAAATTAATGAAGAAACTCAATTAGATCTTGTAGTTTCTGGAACTCAAGATGCAGTCTTGATGGTAGAGTCTGAAGCAAAAGAGCTATCTGAGGAAATCATGTTGGGCGCTGTTAAATTTGGTCACGAGTCTATGCAGGAGGTTATAAAATTAATTGTTAATCTTGCTGAGGAGTGCGCCAATGACCCATGGGAATTTGAATACAATGTTAATAACGAGCTAATGAATGAGTTAAAAAGTGAATATGAAACTCAAATAAGAGACAGTTATTCAATCGTTGATAAGATGGAAAGACAGGGCTCTCTAAGCGAAATAAAGTCTTCATTGGAGGAAAAATACAATGACATTGAAGATCAAAATATCAATGAAGTTATGTCATATTTTAAAAAAATTGAAAAAGATGTAGTTAGGTCGCAAATTTTGAGAGATCAATCTAGGATTGATGGACGTAAACTTGATGAAGTAAGAAATATTTCATCAGAAGTCTCATGGCTGCCTAGAACACACGGTTCATCACTATTTACAAGAGGCGAAACACAAGCAATTGTTGTGGCAACCCTTGGCTTCGGTGAAGATGAGCAAAGAATAGAGGCACTTCAGGGTTCTTATAAAGAGAATTTTATGCTCCATTATAACTTCCCCCCATATTCTGTGGGAGAAGTTGGAAGAATGGGTTCTGCTGGAAGAAGAGAAATTGGACATGGGAAATTAGCCTGGAGAGCTCTTAGAGCAGTATTGCCAAATAAAGATGATTTTGATTACACCATCCGATTGGTATCTGACATTACAGAATCAAACGGTTCATCATCAATGGCAACTGTTTGCGGATCTTCTCTTGCATTGATGGATGCAGGGGTTCCAATTAAAAATTCTGTTTCAGGCATAGCAATGGGATTAATAAAAGAAGGTGATGACTTTGCGGTTTTATCAGACATTCTTGGGGATGAAGATCATTTAGGAGATATGGATTTCAAAGTCGCAGGCACCAAAGATGGAATAACATCGCTTCAAATGGATATTAAAATTACAGGAATCACATATGAGATTATGGAGAAAGCTCTAGATCAAGCCAAAGGTGGTAGAGACTATATTTTAAATGAAATGAATAAAGCAATAGACTCTCCAAGAACTGAGCTCGGACCATACACACCAAGAGTTGAAATGATGAAAGTTAAAAGAGACAATATAGGTGAAATCATTGGAAAGGGCGGCGCTACTATTAAAGATATCATTGAAAAATCTGGAGCAAAAATTGACATCAGCGACAGCGGTAATGTAAAAATAGCTGGCACTAATAATGACTCAATAAAGGCTGCAATTGATTTAATTAATTCAATTATTGAAGAACCTGAAATAGGTCAAGTTTATGAGGGTAAAGTAGTAAAAATTATGGAATTTGGTGCATTTGTTAATTTTTTTGGGAAAAGAGATGGCCTTGTTCATATTTCACAATTATCTGAAGAGAGAGTTGAGAAAGTTACTGACGTTGTAAGTGAAGGTGATATAGTAAAAGTCAAAGTTATCGGTTTTGATAAAGGCAAGGTTAAATTATCAATCAAGGATGCTGAAATCTAAACAAAGGTTTCATTAATGAAATACATTAATACTTCAGAAGATAAACTTCATGAAG
>MDTA01100796.1_pt1 | contig 12525 bp, 10 predicted proteins | sample 811151 | NCBI WGS metagenome assembly MDTA01 (sample SAMN05326648, study PRJNA326480) | marine metagenome | isolation source: seawater | place: Indian Ocean: South | collected 2010
AGCTCTTGCTTCAACAACCAATCTCCAGCGACTTGGAATTATGGGAGCGTTATTAATCTCTTCATGAATACGCTCCAAGTTGTTCATTTGAGCTAATGCGTTCATGCGAAGTTTAAAGAGCTCCTCATCCACTTTCGCTTTGGATGCGGGTAAGAATTCAAGGACCGCATTGAAAGCACCTAGGCGGGCTAACCAACGATTAAAAATGACTACTTCAGTATTGTCATTGAGGTCAAATAATTCTGAGCAATAAAAAATTATTTGGCTTCTTTCCTTTTCATTTTTAGCACTTGCATGCTTCAAGGCACAAATACGAAGGAAGTCAATTTGCTGGGAGTGGGAGTTAGCTTCGAGTAACTCGAGGCAACGATCTAGACTTTCTGGGGATAGTGGTGAAAGCAAATGAAGCAAGGTCATATGACGGATCGCCTCAATACCAGTTTTGTTCCTCTGCGAAGATAGTGCAGCGAGGGAACGGCCAATAGTTGACAAGTTTGAGGAGTCTTTAAGATGTACGCTAATTCTGGTAAGCAAAAAAATTGCTTCTGGGTGAAGAGGGTGCTTGATCAAAAGTTGATTGACAAATTTAAGTCCTTCCTTCGCGTTGCCGGTCTCGGTAAGCAATTCAGCAATAGTGATTGTGTTTTCAGGATTTTCGAACCATTCGGTATTCTGTCTGAGAATCTCGGCTTGACGAAAGGCAATTTGCCCAGCAACGCCTCTGGTTGTGGAATCAAGCTCGTCCCTTTCTAAAGTTTCTTTCGCCTTATAGAGCAAAACCGATCTTCCTTCAGGATCATCTATATTTTCGGCGAGAAGTTGCGACCAATGAGCAAGAGCTTGCAATGGATTCGTTCTGTATAAAAGTTGGAGATAGTTGTCGTGAGTTTGGTTGTTCTCGGGGGCAAGAAGATGAGCAATTCTAGCTTTACGCACTCCTTCATCTAGCAAACCACCAGCATTATCAATTGTTTCATCCAAATATACTTTTGAAAGGCTATGTAAGCGTTGTGACTTCCAATTTTTGAGGTGAGGCAGGTAAAGTTCAGAAGCAAAAAAACCAACTCCAAAAGAAAAGAGTAAAAAGAGTGATATTATGTAAGTTAGATGAAGGTGAAACATTGAGACGATATCAATTTTTTAATCTCTAAAATATAATACTAACAACCTTCGTGGATCTCATGTTTGCAATTTTAGATGCATGAAAAAGTTGCATGAACTTAAATTTTGCAAGCTACCGCCCTTGGCCATATGCTAAAGTGCAAAGCCAATCCATTTGGAATTTTTATTACAATGTGCAAACTTAACCCGTACCCATAGGGTGGGTACTGGGAAAATCTAAGAAATTTTCATCGATTTCTACTTCAGTAGGTCTCCCAAGAATTTCAAAAAGAACTTTTATTCTTTCACGAGAAGGTATTAGCTGGGTGACATCTCCTGTCTCTCCTTCAAACAACCCGGCAATGGCTTTGACTTTGTCTCCGATCATATGAGGTTTGTCAGGGATTTCGAGGATTCCATCAGGTGAAAGCAGGCGTAATTCAATCATAACTTGAGAAGGAACCGGAACGGGGATCTCTTTTCTTCGAATGACATAAGAAACGCCACGGGCAAAATGAACATTCCGAAGGTGAGCAATGGGATCAAAGCGGGCAAAGAAATATCCGGGGAAAAGAGGTTTGATAGGAGCTGATTTTACCTTTTGGGGTCTTATTGTGCGTGGAAGGAAAACCTCTACAGAATCCAAGGTTTGAAGTGTGGCAGCTGCGACCGTTTCCATTCTTGGTTTGGCACGTATGCAGTACCACCCGACAGACCAATCATTCACAACTTTTCGTTCTGTCATAACTTGAGAAGCTTCGCAAGCATGGGTAGAAGTCTTCCGCTAGCTTGAGTGAGTCTTTTTAGTTTTTCAATGCGAATATTATAAAATTCCTTATCCTCAGGGCATTCGGAGCTCAGCACTTTTTCCATTCTCGAAATTCGATCTTTGGCACTTTCCAAATGAGGTAAGATTTCGTCCTGAATAAAAGTTGAGAACAAGCGCCGAAATTCACTTTCAGCGAGATAGTGGTCTCTTCTGTCCCCGGGAACATAGGCAGTTCGAATTGCCTTAATAGAACGAAGGGTTTTTAAACCTTGGCTTGCCGAACCGATGCTTATGTCAAGTCTTGCAGCAACTTGGTCCATCGGCAGGGCTTCAGGGCTGAAATATAACAAGCCGTATATTTCACCAACGGAGCGAGGTAGACCTAGAAGGCTCATCATTCGAACGAAAAAATCAATGGATTCTATTTCCAAATCTCGTTTTGCCGTAACTAGGGTTTTACTTTTAAAACTAGCTTCAGAAGCCATTCTTCAATGGTTTCAAAAAAAAATGAAATTAGCAAGGTGGAATTTTTAGAAAATTAATTTACGATTCTATCCATCCTTCTTAAGTTTAGATTCGCGTCTTGCTCCTGTAAGAATTATTTTATAATATTTCTTTAGTTTTTCTCTAAATGCCCAACCATCGAGACAGAGGATATTCACTTTTACACAAGATTTGTCTCTTGTTTCTCACTTTTGCATGGTTTTGGATGTGTTTATATCTATGGGAACATTGGAATTTTTCTTTGATTAGCTTACCTTGGAATTATGCCTTGGTTGCAGTCGCTGGTTTGTTGGTTGCTGCCTTCGGGACTTTTCAAAACTATGGAGTTTTCTTCATAAAAAATGGATGGCAAAGAATAAGAGATTCTTTTGCCAAAGCTAATTTCCAAAGTGCCCTGATAGCATTCTTTGTATTTGGCGCATATTTCGCCACCAAGGATAAGGAAACAAGTAGGCTTTTCCTGACCTTTTATGTGTTAAGCACATGGCCGCTCTTGGTGTTTTCTAATTTCGCACTGCCTGGAGTATTTAAGCGGTTAATAGGTTTTAGGGGTGTAGTTCGCAAAACTATTGTTATCGGTAATTCGCATTCCTTAGATCAACTTTCCCAGTGGATGGATGATCAGAGAATTCACGGATTTAATTTCGTTGGTAGTTTTTCTTCTGATGGATCAAAACCTCATGCTGAAAACCTTAAATGGTTAGGCCATTCTTCTCAATTAGGTGATTACTTAGATGAAAATGAAGTTCACCAGTTGGTTGTTATTCCTGAAGATAAAAAAGAGTCTTGGGTTATCCCCGTCGCAGATTTGGCATCGAAGCACGGATGCCGAATGCTGATTTACAACACGCTATCGAGACTCTTCGACTCGCGGCTTGTTTTCGTTGAGGAATCTGGTCGTCAATTCTTCACTCTTCTTAATGAGCCTTTAGAGAGCCCTTTTAATCAGATGGTCAAGAGGTTGTTTGATCTGTTCTTGAGTATTCCAACTCTCATATTGATCTTACCTCCTTGCATGATTTTAGTTAAAATCTTCCAAATACTCCAGGCACCTGGTCCACTTTTCTTCAAGCAGGACCGAGTAGGTATTTCGGGTAAGCATTTTACGATCTGGAAATTTCGTTCAATGACATTTGACCGAGAGGGTACTAGAGATGAATCTATTCAGGCTCACCCCCAGGATGCTCGTATTTTTTCTTTTGGCAAAATCATGAGAAGATTCAGTATTGATGAGTTTCCTCAGTTTATTAATGTTTTCAAAGGCGAAATGAGTCTTGTCGGTCCTAGACCCTACTTGGCCAAGCATGACTATCTTTTTCAACGAGACTACAAAGCTTACCGCGTAAGACAATTTGTAAAACCGGGTGTTACGGGCCCTGCACAATGTCGCGGTCTTCGGGGAGAGTTTACTGACGCAGAATTAGTCAACCAAAGAATTCAATTGGACTTTAATTATGTCGGCAACTGGTCACTTTGGTTGGATATGGAGATCGTCATTCGTACGATTGGTCAGGTTCTTTTCCCTCCAAAAAGTGCTTATTGATTGATGTTCCCAAATCTCGGGAATGGATGATAAGCATAAGTTTTTCTTTATGAAAATGGGGAAGATTCTTGGGGTTTCTTTCTTTGAAGGCACGGTTAAGGATGCTTGCAAAAAGGCTCAATGTGGAGGTCTTGTGGTCGCACCTTCAGGCCCTGGCATGGCGAGTGATTTGCAAAGGTGCAAAATTTACGCGAAAGCATTGTTGAATGCTGATTTGACGCTACTCGATAGTGGCTTGATCGGACTTTGGGCTAAATTTTTTAAGAAAGGAAAGTATACAAGGATTTCTGGCCTAGCGTTTTTGAAGGAGTATTTAAATGGAGGGTATTGGAGGGTAGAAAACTCACTTTGGGTGATGCCTGACCTGACCCAAAGCAAGGCTAATCTTAAATGGTTAAAGGATCGTTATGGGGCAGAAATCTCTGAAGAATTTGTTTATGTTGCTCCCATCTATGATCAAAGGGGCGAAATAATCGATAATCAACTATTGGAATGTATTGAGAGATTGAAACCTCAAAACCTTTTCATTCAGTTGGGTGGAGGAGTGCAGGAAAGACTTGGCCTTTATTTGAAAAATTCACTTTCCCAAGCACCTTCAATCCTATGCACCGGTGCGGCCCTGGCTTTTTTGTCTGGGCAACAGGTTGCAATTCCAACTTGGGTAGATCGGTTCTACTTAGGTTGGCTATTTAGGTGTGTTGATCAACCTAGAGTTTTTGTTCCCCGTTACCTGAAATCCTTTCGTTTGCTTTACCTGTTATTCAGATACGGAGAGAGGTTGCCCGTAAAGTAATTACCATCAACATTGCAGTTTGAGTTATGGGTTATAAAAACAAACTTCATGCACTCCTTAAAGCTAGTGTGAAACATCTGGGGTGTCGATTGAATCAATATGAAACACTCGCTATGGAGGGTAAACTTAGGCAAGCAGGTTACCAAATAGTACCATTCGGTGAACCCGCGGATTTAGGCGTTATCAATACCTGTACGGTAACGAATGAAGCGGACGCAAAATCTAGAAATACAATAAGAAGATTTATTCGAAGTAACCCTTCGGCTGTGGTTGTAGTAGTCGGATGCTATTCCCAAGTTTCAGCCAATGAAGTGGCGGCTATTAAAGGGGTTGATTATGTAATTGGAAATCATGATAAGCTAAATTTTTTGGATTATCTCGAAACTGCAAAGCCAGAAAGTCCAGTGATTGTAAGAGAACGCATAAGCAGCGAGGATTTTAGCATTGGATTCGTTGGTGAATCTGGCTTTGATCAAAGAGCCAACCTTAAGATCCAGGACGGATGTGACTTCAGCTGTTCGTTTTGTATTATTCCTCAGGCACGGGGCAGGGCTCGTTCCCGATCTTGGTCCGATTTGCTTGAGGAGGCTAAGGGAATGCTTCAAAAAGGAGTCCGAGAAATTGTGCTGACTGGAGTTAATTTGGGTACTTATTTTTCTGAGGGGAATAATTTCCTGAACCTTATTGAAGGTTTATGTGCCTTAAGAGGTTTGGACCGATTGCGGGTAAGCAGTATTGAACCTACTACAATTCCTACGGAACTTCTTGCATGGATGGCTGACCCGTCTCACCCCTTGATGCCTTATTTGCATATTCCTATGCAAGCTGGTTCGGATAAAATTCTTAGACTAATGAGAAGGAGATATAGACTAGAGGACATGAAAGGTTTTTTTCAGGAGGCGATGAACCAAATACCTGATTTATGCCTTGGTACCGATTTGATGGTCGGTTTCCCGAATGAAACGAACGATGATTTTGAACAAACCTGTTCAACCTTTATGGAGTTTCCTTTTTCTTATTGCCATGTATTCACCTACTCCGAAAGGCAAGGCACTGCTGCCAACAGAATGGATCAGACTCCAATGCAAGAGCGAAGAGCAAGAAGTGCTCACTTGCGAAGATTGTCCGCCTCAAAGAGAATGTCTTTTCATGAAGGACAGATGGGGCGAGAATTTCGAGTGTTGCTGGAAAATCCAAAGGATGATCTGCAGAGCGGCTACACTGATCACTACTTGAAGGTAGTTCTTAAGGAAAAAGGATCGGCAATGGCTAACAAGATGGCCAAGGTTAAAATCACCGAAGCATTGCCAGAATATGTTATTGGTGATTTGATTGAAGTTGAATCGTGATTAAAAATGTCATGTGAAGTAGTTATGTTTTTTGAACTTGATCTTCTCCATTTATGATAGTGGAAAGAGAGAAATGTCAAAAACCTTACTTTGTGACGGTCACAACCTTGCCTTTCGAGCTTTTTACGGAATTCGTGAACTAAGCAGGTCTGACGGTTTCCCTACCAATATGATTCACGGTTGGTTAAGATCTTTCTGGCGATTGGAGGATGACTTGAAGCCATCTCAGGTTTGTGTCTTTTTCGACAAAGGAGGTTGCCCTTCCAGGGAAGCGCTTCTCCCGGGTTACAAGGCAAATCGAGGTGCCCCTCCTGAGGGCTTTTCAGAGCAGCTGGTTTGGATCAAAAGATTGACCGATGCCTTAGGTTACTTTTGGCATGAAATCGAAGGAATCGAAGCGGATGATTTGATTGCCTCAGCGGTTCGCCAAAAGAACTCGTCTGCAGAGGAAATTTTGATTGTTAGTGCTGATAAAGATTTGGCTCAATTAGTCGATGAAAATGTTCGGCAATTACTCCCACCTCCCACTGCAAATCCAAAGTTGGGATGGCGTGTTTTGGATGTGAGTGGAGTTTTTGAAAAGTTTGGTGTCCCTCCAAATGGAATTCTTGATTATCTTGCGATCATTGGCGATCAGTCAGACAACATTCCTGGATTACAAGGAGTTGGTCCAAAGACGGCTGCTAAGTGGTTGGATGAATTTGGTGATTTGGAAAGTCTGATTGCAAATGCTGGCAGATTGAAACCAAAAAGGTTTTGCAGCTTGGTTTACGAACAACGAGATTTGCTTAAACTCAACCGTGAACTGATTCGCTTGCAAGATGATATAGATTTTGAGATGGGTGAACGAAAAATTATGGAAATGAACAAACTCAAAGATATTCTTCTTGAGTTGGAAATGACAAAATCATGGGAAGAAGCTCAAAGAAGATACAGCTGAGCTCACTTCAAACGCCCAATTTTCTTGCTTCAGGTCTAAATAATGCCACCATGAACAGATTTGTCAGATGACATCCGTATTAAATTTTGGTTTACCCAAGGGGAGCTTGGAGGCACCCACAATCAAGTTGTTTGGGCGTGCAGGATTTGCGATCACCAAGAGCTCTCGATCTTACAAACCTTGTTGGGATGATCCCGACCTTGATGGTCGATTTGTACGAGCTCAGGAAATGAGCCGTTATGTGGAAGACGGATTTTTTGATTGCGGATTGACTGGTCGAGATTGGGTAAGAGAAAATCTTTCTGATGTTCAAGTTGTTGCGGATTTAATTTACAGCCGTGCATCAAACAGAATTTCGAAATGGGTTCTTGCCGTGCCCGAGCAGTCTGACATCCAAACGGTAAAGGATCTTCAGGGTAAATCCATAGCTACTGAATTAGTGCAGGTAACTCGGGATTATCTTAAGTCCAATGAAGTGGAAGCAGAAGTTGAGTTCTCCTGGGGTGCCACTGAGGTCAAGGTACCCGAACTTGTGGATGCGATTGTCGATCTTACGGAAACCGGAAGTTCTCTAAGAGCCAATAAACTCCGGGTGGTTGATGTGCTCATGGAGACGAACACCGTGCTGATTGCAAATAAGTCCAGTTTTCAAGATCCGTTTAAAAAGGCGAAGATTGAAAATATTGCATTGATGCTGCAGGCTGCCTTGCATGCGGATGATAAAGTTGGGCTTAAGCTCAATATTGAAAAAGCGAAATTGAGCGAGATCATAGAGGAAATGCCTGCTCTTCGCAGACCCACCGTTTCCTCCTTGACGGATGAGAATTGGGTCGCCATTGAAACCGTTATTGAGAAAAAAGTTTCTCGCGAACTTATTCCTGCCCTCAAACGACGAGGTGCGGAGGGAATCGTTGAATATCCACTCAATAAGATCGTTCCTTAGAGAATTTTCTCCATGTTCAACTCTTTTTTGTTCTTGCGGGCGAGCCTTGATTAAGATTTTAATTAAACTTTGTTCTTTTTTTAACCAACCTATAATCCTCAACCCGACTTTACTTGGTAGCTCGCACACTTTGCGATTTTATGCACCATGTTTTATCGGCATTATAATAACACAATTTTAACATGAGTGCAGTGATGGAAGAATTGCTCGCGGAGAGCAAAATCGAATTACTTAAAGAAGGTTCCGTAATTTCTGGAACTATAATGGAAATCCGTCCGACTGAGGTCGTCATTGATTTCGGTGGAAAAGCGGAAGGAACCATTCCCGCTCATGAATTTTTGGATTTGGGCGAACTAGAGATCGGTTCCGACCTCGAAATATTCCTTGAGCGTTTGGAAGATCGTGACGGCAATCCACAGTTGTCATTTGACAAAGCGGAGCAGAAGAAGAATTGGGAAAAAATCGTCAACACCTGTGAAGAGGGATCTGTGATAACAGGCAGAGTTCGTTCTAAAGTAAAAGGAGGGCTTGTAGTAAATATCGGTGTGGATGCATTTCTTCCGTCCTCCCAGGTAGACATTCAGGCACCCAAGAATCTTGATCAATTCGTTGGACAAACTTTTGACTTCAAAGTCGTTAAGATCAATCGAGAGCGGAAGAACATTGTTGTTTCACGCCGTGAGTTGATCGAAGAGCGCAGACAAGATAAAAAGCGCGAAATTCTCTCCAAAATCAAACCTGGAGAGACTCGTCGTGGAATGGTTAAAAACATTACCGATTATGGAGCCTTTATCGATTTAGATGGCTTGGACGGTTTGCTGCACATTACAGACATGAGTTGGGGGAGGGTTTCGCACCCCAGCGAGATGGTTAAGACCGGAGAGGAAATCACCGTGTGCATCATTGATATTGATCAGAATCGAGAACGCGTATCGCTTGGTTTGAAGCAACTCTCATCCAATCCTTGGGACGATATCGAGAAGAAATTTCCCATTAATGCGAAAGTTCGCGGCAAAGTTGTCAACTTGGTACCATATGGTGCTTTCATCGAATTGGAGGAGGGTGTCGAAGGTTTGGTTCATGTTACTGAGATGTCTTGGACCAAAAGAATCACCAAGCCAGGAGAAGTCTTGAATGTAGGTGATGAGGTGGACGCCGTGGTTCTTGGAATTCAAAAAGACGATCAGAAGATTTCTCTTGGATTGCGTCAACTCGAGGTGAACCCATGGGACATGGCCACCCATAACTATCCCCCTGGGGCTCGTGTTCGTGGCAAGGTTAGAAATTTAACCTCATATGGAGCGTTTGTTGAACTAGAAGAGGGAATAGACGGAATGGTTCATGTTTCTGACATGAGTTGGACCCGTAAGATCAATCATCCTAGTGAAATGGTGAAGAAGGGCGATGAAGTCGACGCAATCGTGGTTGAAGTTGATGTGGAGAACCAACGCATTAGCCTTGGAATGAAACAGTTGACCCAAGACCCATGGGAAGACATTGACAGACTGTATCGCATGGGAGATGTCATCAAGGGAACCGTTGCTCGTGTCGCCGGGTATGGAGCTTTCATTGAATTAGAGCATGATATAGACGGACTTGTGCACATCAGCCAAATTAGCGAGGAGCGGGTTGAAAAGATTAAAGATTTCCTCAATGAAGGAGATGAAGTAACTGCTCGTGTCATTAAAATCGACAAGGAGGAACGCCGTATTGGTTTGAGTGTAAAGGCTGCCGATTACGATGAAGATGCTCTTGCTAAGGAAGTTGCCGCTTATGATGAAGCGGGTGAAGACTTAACGACTTCGCTCGGTGATTTATTGGACGAAGCAACCTATGCTGAGGATTCCGAAGAAAAGCAATAATCCGTTCCTGCAAATTGGTTGTGAAGCCAAGGCAGAGTCTCTGCGGACAATGTAAAAAAACTAATTATTAGCTTGGGCTTCTTTTAATATCCCTTTTAGGAAATTTGCTCTCTCCTTGATTCTGTTTTCTTCCTTAATCTCTTCCGCAGTCCTTTGCTTTTCCATTTTGGCCATGTTCTTACGGAGTTGACGTAAGGCTTGCTCTTGCAGTTGCCTGACCCGCTCTCTAGTAACGCCGATTTTTTCTCCGACCTCCTCTAGAGTCAGAGGGTCTCTACCTTCAAGACCGAATCGCAAACGAATGATATCGGCTTCCCTAGAGTCCAATTCGTCGAGAACTCGGTTTATATCGCCCACTATACTTTTGGATTGTAAGGACTCCAAAGGATCGGACGCTTTATCATCGGGCACGATTTCGCCTAAAGTCGAGCCATCTTCCTCACCTATTGGAGAATCCAGAGATGCAGGCTTTTTACTTACAGACTTTAAGTGAGTAACTCGGGCAAGGGGGAGATTCATTTCTGAAGCTAATTCCTCATCAGTTGCATCTCTGCCAAGCTTTTCCGCAAGCATGGATGAAGTTCTGCGCATTTGAGTAACCCGATCAACCATGTGCACGGGGAGTCGAATAGTCTTACTTTGATTCGCCAACGCTCGCTTGATCGATTGCTTGATCCACCATGAGGCATAGGTGCTGAGCTTACCTCCTTTAGAAGGGTCAAATCTTTCGACCGCTTTCATTAATCCCATGTTTCCCTCATTGATAAGGTCAAGGAGAGCGAGGCCAATGTTCGAATATTCCTGAGCAATTTTTACGACCAGTCTCAAATTTGCAGTTATCATGGTCTCCCTGGCCTTTTCGTCGCCTCTGCTGATTTTTTTGGCTAAATCGATTTCGTCCTGAACGGAAATCAAGGGGATTTTTGAGATTTGCTGAATGTAGATGTCTAGGGATTCTTTTTCTTGGGCTTGCATGAAAAGTAATTGAAAGTTCCAACTTTTGAAAGCGATGAAAGATAGTCAAATAGTCTAGGCTTTGCCTGATTTGCTAATTTGTTCGGCAAAGGCAATCGCCTTAAGCATACCTTGAGCCTTATTAATTGTTTCCTGGTATTCGTTTTCGGGAACCGAGTCCGCAACAACCCCGGCACCGGTTTGTAAATGTAGCGTACCTTTGGAGATCATTGCAGTGCGAATCGCAATACAAGAGTCATGGTTACCTTCAAATCCAAAATATCCCAATGCACCCGCATAGACATTGCGATGCAGTTTTTCAAATTCAGCGATAATTTGCATCGCACGTACTTTGGGTGCTCCGCTAACGGTGCCGGCGGGAAAAGTTGCTCGCATTAAATCGAAGGCATTTTCATCGGGTCGCAATGTTCCTACAACTTGAGAAACGATATGCATGACGTGAGAATAGCGTTCGATCGTCATATATTCAGCGGCACGAACGGACCCCGGTTTACAGACACGACCAATGTCATTGCGAGCTAAGTCAACGAGCATTAGGTGCTCAGCCTTTTCCTTTTCATCGGCAAGTAACTCCTCCGCTAACCTGGAATCCTCATTTTTATCCCGACCGCGCGGCCTGGTGCCGGCTATAGGGCGAATCAAGACCTCGTCGCCAATCAACCTCACATGTACTTCAGGGGACGCCCCGACAATGGCAAAGTCATCTCCTTCCATTAGAAACATATAAGGAGACGGATTAATGGCTCGAATGGCCCGATAAAGATTGATTGGAGGGTGCTTGAAGGGAATCGCGAATCTTTGTGAGAGGACGGTCTGGATCACATCACCCGAGCGAACAAATTCTTTTGCTTGCTCAACGATTTTTTTAAATTCGGTCTTGGAAAAGTTTCCTGATTTTAAATCAACTGGATCCGGGTCTAGCAAAGGAGTCGGTTTGAGTGAACTGGGTTGCGACAGAATGTCACGAGTTTGTTCAATTTTTTCACATGCACGGTAATAAGCGTTGTTAACTTCTCCATCTATTCTTGCATTGGTGCAGACAGTAAGAGTTTGTCGTGCATGATCAAAGATTAAAAGCACTTCGGTGAGCATGAAAAAGAGTAATGGCGTTTCAAGCTCGTTTTTTTCTGGCAAAGGTACAGTTCTTTCAATTCGGTTGGCATATTCATAGCCAATAAAACCTACTGCTCCCCCTGAAAAGCGATGTTCGTCGAGTCCATGATAGCGGATTCCGGAGAGTTCATCTTCAACAAGCTTGAGAGGATCATTCGGGGTTGGTTTACTTTTTACTTCACCCTTATAATCTGTGATTTTTGTTATATTTGAATCGGACGAAATAGTTTTGTAGGGAGAGCTTCCTACGAATGAATATCTACTTACCTGCTCACCTCCGACAACTGATTCGAAAAGAAATGCGGGTTTATTCGCAGACAACTTTGCATATGCGGAGAGCGGGGTTTCCGCATCAGTTGTGAACTCGGATCTTACGGCAATGATATTATAGTCATCAGCCAATTCCTTGAATTCCTCGATATTTGGGATGAAAGTCATGGTCAATTCTACAATCTACAATGTAATGAGGATACAATGTTAAGGAAAATATTTTAAAAAAAAGGAAATGCTTTGATTTTTGTGATTGCGAGAACTTTGTTTGCGCCCCCACATAACAGTGAAACGAAAAAAATCAACAAACGGGCAAGATTAATCGAGGAGTAAGTATGAAGAGGAATGTACATTGTGTTATTA
>MDTA01228148.1_pt1 | contig 12522 bp, 11 predicted proteins | sample 811151 | NCBI WGS metagenome assembly MDTA01 (sample SAMN05326648, study PRJNA326480) | marine metagenome | isolation source: seawater | place: Indian Ocean: South | collected 2010
ATTGCTAACTTTTCTGCATGTTCTTTTGTATCTGTTAATTCTAATTGTCCTGCACTAGGCCAATGAACTACTTCCCATTTACTATACATGAAACCCTTCCATTAATATATAGTTATAAAATTTAAGATCATAATATAATATTTTATCTAAGAATTTTTCAGTATCTTTATCTAATTGGTTAAGCTCAAACATTTTGTCAATAATTTTAGTTTCCTTAAATCTTTCTTTAGTTACATTGCTTGATTGAATATTATTTTTTAACAATTGAAATTTTTTACTGGTAAAAAAATTTTCTACATTTTGCAAATAATTTGCATCGTTCAATAAAAAAAATTTTATTTTAAACTTTTTTATTTTTTCTATAGCCTGAGTATACAAATTTTGCATATTTTCATCTTCTAAGTTATTCAAAACATTTGTATGATCTATAGGATTGAAAAATGAATAACCTAAAAAATATTGAAATTGATAAAAACAAGCCACAGGCGATAACCTATTCATATTAATTATCCAAGTTTTTAAATCTATAATAGGCAAAAAACCATAATGATTATAAAATTGTAAAATGTAATAATTATATGCACTTATAATTCTATCTTTAGGATTTCTTATTGTAACAACATACTGCAAATCATATAAATCAAATAAATTTTTTTTATATTTTATTTTATGACCAAACAAAATAAATTTATTAAAATTTGCAAAATATTCGTAGTTTTCGTCAACAAAGAAAATATCTAAATATTTTTCTTTAAAAATAAAATTATTGTTATCTTTGTAAATGTTTTTGATAACACTACCGCCATTCTTATATATGTGATGATAGATGATCAGGGGTATATTCATAACTCAATTCGTTATCAAAAATTAAGAATGGTGTACTAATATTAGAAAACAGTTTTTCGTTATTAACAATTCTGCTTTCTAATTTATGTGATAAGTTAAATTTAATTACTCCATCTAAATTGTTAGCAGTTAAATTAAAACTATATGGTATTCCTATGTGTGTTCCAAATATTCTTATGAAATCTTCTTCATTAAAATTTATAGTAAAACTCCAATTTTTAAAAATATAATTTAAAATTATTAAAAATCCCATCCACTCATTGGCTAATGTATTGCACCAATAGGAATTATTAAAATTAAAATTTGGCTGAATCATACTTTTATCTAAAATTGGAGATTCGTCTTCACTAAAAAAATTTAAATTAAAATCTTCTTTTATATCTATAAAATCTAGATTAGTAAATTCTTCAAAATTAATTTGCCACATAGGATCTAAATCGCTTCTATGTTGATTATTTTCCAATGTTGTATCAATTAGAACTTTTTCTATTATATCTAAAATAATAACGGTTTGTACTAATCTAAGGGATCTTTGTTGTTTAGCTACTTTATAATCATTATCTACCCAAGATCCATACATAGACTCTGTTTCACTAATATTATAATCAGCTGGTCTATCGCCTAAATATGCTCCTTTAGCAACTCCTAAAGTAGCACCAGGACTTATACCGTGAGCATAATTTCTAATATTATATAACATGGCTAACGATTGCATACTATCAATTTTTTCTTCCATAGCATACCCAACAATCCAATTAATATGAATAAAGATTTTTCTATCAGGATCAAATACCGATCTTACACTACTAGAATCTTTTAAATTTTGATAACATGTTTCTACAGAAACTTTTTTATTCATTACTTCTAATATTTTATTACTTCCACTTTCAATTCCAAAACTTAATCCTGTACAACCACTATCAACTAACAATTGAAAATGCCTTTTATCGGCTAATTCGTGGCATCTTGCATAACCATTCCAACTTATATCTACTTTTTCATCGATTAATCTTTGTGCAATTCTTTCTAATTCTTTAAGATTACCATTTACTAAAGAATCTACAAACCAGACTCTTTTTAATTCTTGTTTTTCTTTTTGTTTTATAAGTTCTTCTACTACATCATTATTAGTTCTGAACCTAAATTTCCAAAAATGTGTTTCTGTACAAAAGCTACACTTAGCGACACAACCTCTACTTACTTCGCTACTTATACCTTGGCTATGAGTATATAGATCAAAATTATAATCAGAATAATCTGGATATCCTATTTCATTTAAAACTAAATTGTCTTTCTTTTTATACCAACTGCCTATTAATTCGGCCTTATCTTCTTTTTTAACATATGATTTATCTTTTAAAAAATATAATAATGAGTTTTCAGATTCTCCTTTAAAGACATAATCAATATTTTCCCAAGTAGGTATGGAATACCAAATTTCAGGACCGCCTAACACTATAATTTTATCTTTACAAAAAAATTGAAGATAGTTAATGAACCAATAAACTGCAATCTTATTAGTATTATATAAAGAAAAACCTATTACTTTTGTATTAATCTTTGATATAGTTTCAGCCACATATATAAAATAGTCTTCTAAATATGGAAGTAACTTTTCGTGCCAAACGGCTTCATCAATCCACATCCAATACTTGTCACCAGCAAAAGCATCATGATATTTTGTATTTTTTAATATATGGTAGGCGCCAATATTAGCGTCTTGAACAAAAACTTTAATTCCATTCTGTCGTAAATGTCCTGTAATTTTAGCAATGTTATAAGGTGGAAAAAGTATACCCCAAGCAGGAGTCATTACTAATGCAATATCATATTCTGTATCATAATCATAATTTTCACTGGTATAATCAAAACTATCTAATCCACTGGCTACAGAGTCAAAATCAATTATATGTTTCATTGCTACTTGATCTCTATCCATAAACTTTTTCCTATGAATACCAATTTATAGAATTTTTTACTACTTGATTAAAATCACTAATATCATAATTTCCTGGCTTTGCTAATATACAAGGAACATGTTTTATTTTTATGTCAATATCATTTTTTAATGCTATATTATACAGAAAACTTTCAGCAAAAGGAAATTGTCTTTGATTACATTTAATATCTTTATTTTCCATGCAAATAACATTTACCCAGTCTAGATAATTTTTCATAAAATTATATTGAGCATTATATGATCCTATCCATATATGATCTTTTAACCATACATAAGAACCTACATGATTAAAAAATGCATAATTGCAAGGATCAACAAAATTTGCTTCTTCAAAATTATTAAAAATAATATCCTTATCAGTAAAATCTTCTATTTGATTAAACCATGTAATAAATGGGATTTCGTTATTGTAACAGATATCCCATCTTGAACGAATTATAATATCATATTGTTTTCCAATATTAATAAAGTTTTTAAAAGCATAATCATAACCTGTCCAAGAACTAAATCCCCAGCCCATCCATCCGACTGCATGTACACTCTTTTTATCAAAATAATTAGCGTTTACAATATTTAATAAGTTACGTTCCCCTTGCCAATTATACAATGTATTATCTAATGGAAATTTAGGATCATTAAATGCATCTCCAAATTTTAAATAATGATTTTGCATCAAATTCACTAAAGTTGTTTTTTCTTCTTCGCCTATATTCCTAAATTTAGATCCATCTAAGTTTTTGTTACTTGTGCCTTCGCCTCCTATTGTTAACCAAGAATGACCAAACAAATTATATTCTGTTCCTTCTAACCATTTAAATAAAGTAGGTAATGTTTTATCTATTAATCTAGGTTGACCGGATAAAATAACTGCTACTTTAGGTTTAGAATTTATAGTAAATTTATTTGTTTCTCTAAAAACTTTTACCTTTTCACAAATAAAATCATCATTTATGTAAAATATACCTTGATACGTTGTTTTAAGAATTTTTATTTTTTCTCGTACTAAACCAAGCATTTGATCTAAAAAACTTAATTTATTAGGCAACAAATTATTATTTTTAGAATAAAATTTTCTGTGTATTAACTCGTCTATTATTAATTCATCGTTAGTATTATCTAGATGTATATATAAATCATTAACTAGTCCTTCGTCTGATATTACGAAATACTTTCCTCCACGTTTAAATTCGTTAATTTTTTTTATTAAAGTGCTACTACTAATTATATAGGCTTTTTTGTTCATTAGCTATTTCAATCGCTTTCTTTAAATCATCTGGAGTATCAACATGCAAAGGACTACCTTCAAGTTCTAACATTCTTACAGGAATACCCATTTCTATAAATCTTAATATTTCAATATCCTCGGATTCTTCAAACATAGTTTTAACATTCTGTTCCATAAATTTTTCAAGGTGATGTCTAAAAAATCCATAGATACATACTTGTTGCATCGCATTTCTATTCCACATTTCTTTGGTAGGGCCATATGGATAAGGTACTGGTGCTCTACTTGCATATTTCAAAAGACCATCCCATGCGATCATCTTAGGAATAGTTACATTGAAAAAGTCTTCTTTATTCTTAATACGAGACATACCATTTACTACTTCGCGACGATCACCTATATCCATCTGACGAGCTACTTTTAGTATATCATCTGGATTAGCAAATGGTTCGTCACCTTGTACATTAATAATCCAATCTGCTTGAGGATTTCTTTCTGCACATCTAGCAACACGGTCTGTACCTGTCTTACATTCTTCGGTTACTATATCAACAGGAATTGAATGAGTAAGACATTCATCTACTATGCGTTTGTCATCAGTTACTACCATAGTATGCATGTTGGTCAGTTTACATCTTTCATATGTTCTTCTAATCATAGTTTTGCCGGCAATATCTTTTAATGCTTTGCCAGGTAACCTATGACTATTATATCGAGCAGGAATTAATATTAATCCTTTTTCATATGCCATTTAAACCTCATTAATAAAACCCATTTCCTGTTTCACAAAATTCTTCCCATTTTTTAAAAATTTTTTGCCAATTTTTATCAGATACAACTTCAAAATCTTGACTTGTTAAACTATCATGGTTATCTCTATATAATGCTTTTTCAACAGGAAAATTAGATTGTTGTACACTTATTTTAGAAAGTTCACATAATTTTCCTAAATTTCTTTCAGGACTAAGTGTTTCTTTTACATACTCTATAATCCATTTTTTCAAATAAGAACTTATCGATTTATATGCTTTATGATTTATAAGATAAAATCTATCATCAACATATAAATTATTTTCCAAACTTCCTGTATAAATTAATTGGCTTGATCCTAGTATTCCATTATAACCTATAACTTGATCTTTATCTATATCATTAGAATCTAAATAATTAAAATAATGTACTTGATGAAATAGACTTAAGAAAAAATTATTCTGTTGATTATTATTATAAATTAATAAATCTGGACGCAATTTAATAATATAATCATATTTTTTATTATATTCTTTTTCAAAATATTCTATAGTTTTTATAAACTGATACACTTGTATATATTTTTGTAAAAAACCTGTGTGTATTAATTTTTCATAAGGAACATAGCCATCTAAAAATTTATAAATCTCTTCTATTAACTTTTCTAATTTTATTTCTTTATAATTAAATTTACTATAACTTTGACTTATTTCTTCATATAATAACTTTCCATTTGACTGTACATTAACGGAAAATATAAAATCTATGTTACTATTTAAATTTAACGGTTCTAAAGAATGTTTTATAAAAGTAGAGCACTTTTTTATTCTATTATTAGAAGTATTTTCATACGATCCATCTATACCACCAGGTCCTGACTTAAATTTATCAGATGTTGTGAAAATGCAGGCTATATTTGGTTTTAAGTTTGTCATAAAAATTTACATCTAAATTAATATCTTCTATAGAATAAAATATTTCTAAGTCTTCCGTAGTAACATCATTTCTTGTAAATGTACTAAATTGATGTTCTTTTTGAGAATTATTAAGAGTTGCTATTGTCATATTATTTTTGATTGTCCAAGTTATTTTATTTTCTAAAAAATTTGTTTCTAATATTTTGTATACTTTATTAATTTTACTTAAATCAATAATATGATCAAAAATATTAAATATATTCTCAACAGTGAATTTATCTATTAAGGGGTTGTAAGTGTCTTCTGTATTTTTTAAATTTAAATATTTTACATGACTTGTGGCATTACAATATAAGAACCCGTGTTTATCATATTTATTTTTACTATCTAATAAAAATTCACTAAAGGTTCGTTTATCTAACAACCCCTTTTTTTTAAAAATAAGCCATTTATTAAAATTAAAAAAACTAATTAACCTATCAAGAGGGTTACGAACTACTAAAATTTTAAGCCAATCTTTCATATATGATTCTAAACCATTTTTATGGTATAAATGTATAACATTGCCTAAATTATTATTTGTAACTATATAAAACTGATCATTTTTTTTATCTACTGTAAAATTATCATTAGCGTTGACATAATTTAAAATATTTTCTATTATTGTCATTCCGCCATTCTTTGGTATGTGCGGCATCCAAATATTTCTTACTTCCATATTATCTCATCACTATATAAAGTTAATCCAAAAAAAATAAATTTTCTTTCTATATTATCGACAATTTTACTTACTTTATGAAAAGATTGATCATGATTAACCCAAAAAACTGCTTTGTTTTCTTTTGCAAAAACTTTTGTATGATTGAAATCTGTGCTAAAATCAGAATCATTTATATAAAATATACCATTTATAATTTTGTTTCTAGCATCTACATGATAGTCTAAATAATAATCTTTACCTGAAATTGCAATATCAATAATAAAAAATAATTTATTAAAATCTTTTGCGGTACTAAATTCAAAATTAAAAATTTTTTTATCACAATAAAGATCTATCTCTTTTTGCAAATTTTTGAACAGGTAATTTTTAAAATTTATACTATTAATTTTTTTGAAGAAATCACTCCATGGTCTTGATGAAAATAAATTTTGAACCACTGGATTATCATTTATATAGGAAATATTATATCTATTATTACCTTGCCATTTATTTCCATGTGACTCAAAAAAAGATAAACTAGGATAACTAAGTTTTATTTCTTGGAATAACTGTTCATCTAAGAAATTATTAATTGTTAGCATTTTACATAATCCACTATTTCAGGAAAGATGTCATACCAATTCATATTAATTTTTTGGTCATTATCAGAAACTTTTTCATGAAAGTGTTTTATTTTTTCTTCTTTATTTTTTGGGGTTGTGTTTAAGTAACTTAATAAACCAGTAATATTTTCTTCTATACTTTCTTTAACTAATGTGTCATGTAGAGGATTTTCTATTATTGTAGTGTTTAAAGTTTTATCTAACCAATTATTATAAGTTGCAGTGATAGCTTCTTTTCCTTGATCAGATATAATTTGAATATTATATATGTCAGGATATTCTAAAAAATGAATTGGTATTTTTTTATCAAAATAATAATTTGTAGTAAAAGAAAAATTATGTAAATCTATAAAGTTCAAAATGTTAAACAAACTTACGGTAGGTGCCAAGGTACATCTAAAATTGTTATTTGTCTGACAATAAATATCAAGTTTTTTTAGCGTATATAAAAATTTTTTCCACTTTCCTGGATATCTTAAATATTCAAATCTTTTCTCTGTACCGTCAATACTAAAGCCTACTCCTATACTTTTGAAATGTTTCCAAATGTTTAGTAGCCTTTCTGGTAAATTCATTCCGTTACTATTATATTCAAGATCAATATTTTTTGCTACACCTAATTGAATTAATTTTTCTAAAAAATTTATATGGTAAAAATTAATACTAGGTTCTCCGCCAGTAAAGTAAATTCTATCTATATCTTTTATATTGTCTAATAATTTTTCTAGAAAAATAGTTTTAGAAGGCCAATCAAAATCTTCAGAATTTACTTCCACCTCGCCATCTTCTATCTTGAATTCGTATTCTTTAACTCCGTAGAAATTAACTTTTTTTACTTCATTTTTTTCTCCATAATAATTTAACCATAAAGTACTTTCAGTAGGCCCGCAAGTTCGGCAAGCAAGGTTACACTTATTTCCTAATCTTAAATCTAAATAATTTAAAGTAACGTCTTCAAAGTTTGTAATCTTTCCTTCAGAATCAGTGTTATCAACCATAGTTTTTATTTTATCACTATAAACATTATTCATATTAATGCGTTTACTTTGTAAATTATTTCGTTCTTCTGTCCAACATTGAGTACATGCTTTATGTTTTTGATTATTAAGAAGAGCTTTCCTAATTTCCATAAAGTATTCACTATTTCTTACTGCATTAATATCAGTAACATCTTTAGCATGTAAACCAACTCTGCCAAAAGGCTCTGTTATCATTTGGCAACATACTCTAATATCTCCATTAGTCATAGTAGAGATATGATTCCATGGAATAGGGCAAAAGGTATCAGAAGGAATAAAACTTTTAAATTTTTTAAGAACAATATCCTTTCTATCTTGAGGTATTGTTTTATCTTGATTTATTCTTGTTATTAATAGGTAACTTATATGTTCTATCCTACTTAAAATACTTTCATCAAATAAATCATTCCTGATTATATTTAAAATTACATCTATATCTTGATCTGGAGCAAAAAAATTTAGCACTTCCTTATCTTTAGTATTTTTTGCTAATTCGGCTCTTGCTATATGATCTTCTATATTAATTTGTTGAATTTCTGTAGGTATCATTGGTTCTCTAAAATTTTTAATTCTTCTGATGTATAATTATCAATTCCTGCACGAATATCGTTTTCATCATACATTTTATTTTTTGCCGTAACTGTATCTAATCTTATCGGAACTATACTACAACAACCTTTCATTCGGCCATTTTTTCCTGGACTATTTAATTCATTAAGATCTATTTTATTTTTAAATTCTACGGCATGATGTACATAACCTGGAGGCGCCATTAATTTTATTTCTAACCAATGATCATCATCGTGTGAATTATGCCAATCCATAACTAAATTTATATTTTCTATAAACCGGGCTTCATGGCGTTCAAATTTTGCCATGCTTTCAAAATGAGCAGAGAATAAAACTGAATTACAATATTTTCTTAATTCTTTCCAATAATTATTTTCTCTTGATCCATTAGATACAAGCATTACCCATTGGTTATTTTCTTTTAAAAATTTAACAATGTCTAAAAAATTAGGATGTATAGTTGGTTCGCCACCTCCAAAATTCCATCTAACCTCATTATTTCGTGCCCAATCATTTATAATTTTTTTAATTGTGCCTTTTATAACGTCATAACTATGATGTTTTTCAGTTGGACTATGTACTCCGTTCCAACAATAGTTACAATTATAATTACATCTTCTTCCTAAATCCCATAAAACTTGGTAATTTATAGGAAAATTTAATTCCATTGATACACTATCATCGATATTTTTTACAAAATTCTTTTTAGTTCTATTTTGACCTTCATAACCATGTTTACTTACAGCCAAACTATCAAGATATTTTTCATCTTTTATTTTTGATAAAAAGACATCAGCACCACATCCACATGAATCAAACGGACATTTAACCCAACTTATATCATCAAACACTAATTTATCATATATGTTTCCTATGTATCCAAAATAGTCTTCTTTAATTTTTTCATCGTACACACCAGTGCCCGGGCTTGTATAAAAAGCTTCTTCTAATTCTGCAATGTGCTTCATGAAATTTCTATGATATTCAGAATCTTTAAAATTCCAACCAGGAATTCCAGGGCCTCTGTTTACCATATCCCATCCACCAGGAGTATTTTTATCATGCCATTCCTTATGTGGAGGCTGTCCTATAGAATCCCACATGTATTTTAACCATTCTTTTTTATAATAATTAGAGCTCGCACAATTAGATATCCAAACTCTACCGTCATAATCTACATATAATGATCTTTCGCCGGCTGAACAATACCAACCTTTCCAATAATTTAATTTTTGTGCAATTAATTCATCAACACTTATTCTAGTAAAATTATAAGAAGAATCGTATAATCTTATTTGTTTATTATCTAACGGAATATCTTCGTCAAAGGGTATTGGCATAATCCTCTATTCTTTTAAAATATCCATATGTATCTATAGACCAAATACTTTGATTTCGTATTTTATCTAATGTTTTTGTTCGTGCTACAAATGCCTTAAGAGGATGCATCCTTTCTTCTGCTTGGTTTTTATACTTTGCAGGATAATCTTCATAATTTTTAACTAAGTCTGTCATCATAGCTCTTAAATTATGAGGTTCTTGAATCCACCCATTATCAACTGTTGGCTCCATTTTTATCTGATCGAGCTTATTTAAAATTTTATTAGATATCTCCTGTCTTAATTCAAGCGGCAAATGGTAAGGATTAAGGTCCATATTCTCGACAAATTGAAAAGAAACTTTACTTCTCATAAAAAAATCATTTTCTTGATAAAAATCTAAAAGTTCTGGAACTGAAAAAATACTTAGAATGCTAACTGTAGATATTATTGTTGTCTTAAGTTCAGGTTCGATTGTAATTTGCATATCTCTATATTTTTTATAATTCTCATGAATTTTATTAAAAGATCCTGAAGGGATACCTCTTATATATTCGTGAACTTTTTCAGGACCGTCAATACTTATATTAACCGGAACTCTGCCTACATTACTAAGTTGTGACATTAATTTATCATTTAATACTAAACCATTTGTTGTAATTTTTAAAATTAAATATTTTCTAAATTCATATTTTGATAATTTATCTAACATATTAAAAAATGCAGGAGTGACCGTAGGTTCGCCTCCTATAATACCCCATTCTAAATATAATCCTTTTTCTGACATACTTTTTATCATTTCAAGATTATCTTCTAATTCATCCATATAATTATCAATAGACGAATCTTCTATCCAATTTAAACTTTTTTTATTAAATTCTTTCCAATATGGTGTATTTTTAAACTCAAGCGAACCAGCACCTAAATTATATTCTCCTAACTCTCTTGACCATTCTGCTTCTCTTATTACTTCTAAATTATCTACAAATTCATTTGCTATTAAACTAGATACTAACGGAAAGCACATTCTACATTTCATATTACATGCATTTCCTATTCTAAATTCGACTCGCAGAGGTATTTTTATATTTTCTGCTCCATCAATTGAAGGTATAACCTTGTCATAAAAATTGAATTTTCTTTGTGTGCTAGTCATAGATCTTAATGACATGGCCCCTCTATCTTCTTCTCGTTTGCATCTGCTACATTCTTTTGGCCATTTGCCTTTAAGCATAGTTTCTCGAATTTTTTGCATTCTAGGTGAAGATCTATATGTTTCCCCTATGTCAAAATTTGGAGCTACTTCTTCTCTATTAGGCATAACTTCTTCTACACAACATATCTTTACAGATCTATCATACCATAAAACCATTTCTTGAAACGGTCTAGGACAAAAAGAATCCGGATACTCGTCTAAATAATCATTAATTGTTTTCATTCATCTTTTCCTTTTTACACATTATATCAAAATTACAGTGACAAAAATTTTTATTACACAAGACCGGTCTATAAGGTAAAGTATATTCTTTATATGCATTACCAATTTCCTTACCTACTCTACACCACCCTCTTAATATTGTTCCGTCCCAATCAATTACTAAATTTTCTAAACCAGCATAACATTTCCATCCATACCAGTCATTCATTTTATTAGAAATCAATCTATGAGCACTAGAAATTTCAGATTTATCTATTTTAGTATCTATTATTTTCATGGCTCCTCTAGGTATGTCAAAGGACTTAGTCCATTTAATTTTAGAGCCATATAAATGGTGTTGCCTATCTAATACTTCTTGTTGCTCTTTAGTATACGGAAAAACAGTTTCTTCCTCACCTAATCCTTCCATTAATGGTTGCAGAGCTAAACTTACATTTTCGCATTCATTAGTAATTTTTTCTGCCACTGTAATGCAATCATTCCATTTATCAGGATTCATCATAATATTAACATGAGTTCTAAATTCGCCAGCCACTGTATTTACAACATTAAAAAATTTTTTAGGCTTTGTATGTTCTGCGTGATAACTAAAACAAACATGATCAAATCTATTTTTTTGTTTTGCCCACCAACTATAATGTCTAGTTCCGTTGCTAATTATTCCTACTGTATGATTTAAATCATGGATAAAATCACATAATTCTAATAAATGAGGATATAATGTAACTTCTCCCCCTGTAAATTCAAAATAAACTTTTTTACCTTCGAAATGTTTGTCTATATCAGAAATAAAATTTTCTAATTTTTCTAATTTAGGCCATTCCACACTTCCAGAATGTAAAAACTCTGGACAATAACTACAACTAAAATTACAAAGATTTCCTAATAACCAATTAACTACAACAGTATTTTTGGCAGTCTCGTGCGAGTGATCTAAAATATTATAATTTATTAAATTGTTTTGCGGTTCAGTATTCATCTTAAGGTAATATAACTTGATCCTCTCTAATTAATGGAGCAGTTCGCGGTGGATTTGTGTAAGTTTCTTTAAATAACTTACTACCTAAATCATCAAGATCGGCAATTTCTAAATTTAATTCTGATCTTAAATCCGCACCTATTCTACATGTTTCAGATATTAATTTATCAAAGTCA
>MDTA01011717.1_pt1 | contig 12520 bp, 9 predicted proteins | sample 811151 | NCBI WGS metagenome assembly MDTA01 (sample SAMN05326648, study PRJNA326480) | marine metagenome | isolation source: seawater | place: Indian Ocean: South | collected 2010
AGTTAACTACATACCGGAAAAAGTTTCAAACTTAATTACATCTTACATGAGTATGGGTGCAGTTGAGATTGATGGTGAAGGTATGATTCAATGTATAATTCAGGAATAGGAGGAATACATGGCATTTTCACAAGCAACATTAAAAATGATAGCAACTGGTGGTGACCAGAGTTTGTTTATGTATAACTCTGCTGACGCAATCGGTACTATAACTGGTTCTGGGTACTTTAATAGTGCAACGAATCAATTAAAACAAAACGATTTAATTCTTGTTGTTGGTGCAACAGGGGGTACACGTACTGCAGATTTAATTGTAGTATCTAGTGCTACTGCCGCCGCAACAGTAACAACAATTAATGGTACATAAGTATTGGGGGTGGTAACACCCCCTCTATTTTAATATGGCAGTAACAAATATAGACATATGTAATCAAGCACTAATTTTAGTTGGAGCAAATACAATTGCGTCATTTACTGACAATACAACTGAAAGTCAAGTAGCAAATCAGCTTTATGAATCAACACTTAAAGGACATTTAACTCGAGCAAGATGGAGATTTGCAAGTAAACAAGCAGTATTATCTAAAAGTACAGTAGACCCGTTAGATAGATTTGAATCTTCATATGCAATACCTGCAGATGCAATACTTATACATACATGTACAGTAAGCGATAATGTTATTGTATTTGATAGATATGGTGATTTTATTTTTACAAATACATCTACAGCAGATACAGTAGTATGTGATTATACATTTAGACCACATGAAAATGATATGCCGCCATATTTTACTGAAATACTTAAGTTTGAATTAGCATCATTATTTGCAGGTGCTATAGCAAGAAATGACAATCTGTCTGTTTTATATCAAAAAAGAGCATTACTACAATTACAGGTTGCACGAGCAACAGAATCACAAACCCAAACAACAAGAAAACTAAGAAGTAGTTTGTTAATAGAAGTAAGACAAAGAGGAGCGTTGAATGGCATTACAGCTGTAGTTCCATCTTCGTCATAATATGCCAGTTACAAGAGTACATCAAAACGGATTTCAAAGAGGTGAATTAGATGAAACTGTTATTGCAAGAACAGATTTAGGTTCATTTGTACAAGGTTTAAAAAAAGCAAGAAATGTATTCCCACTTAATCAAGGCCCGATTGAAAGAAGAGCAGGAACATTATTTAGAGCAGACTTAGGAGCACAATCAAGATTAGAAGCATTTATATTTAATGAATCACAAGAATATATATTTGCTTTTCAAAATACAGTTTTAAAAATTTATTCAACAAATGGTACATTATTACAAACTATAACAGGTTGTCCGTGGCAAACTTCACACTTGTTTGAGTTAACAATTACACAACAAGCTGATACAATGATTGTATGTCATGAGGCATTTGTACAACAAGTTTTAAAAAGAACAGGTGCAACGACATTTACAAGAACAGATTTTGAATTTAAAGATTCTGTTAATGGTGAACAAAGATTTCAACCATATTTTAAATTTGCAGATGATGAAATTACATTAGATATAGATTCTACAGCAAAAAGTGCTGTAGATATAACAGCAGAAAACATAGTTACAGGCACAACATATAAAATAAAAACTGTAGGTACGACAGATTTTACAGCACTTGGTGCATCAGCAAATACAGTAGGTGTTCAATTTACAGCAACAGGTGATGGCACATCATCAAGTGGGACGGGCACAGTAGATTCTTTTGTTATAGCAACAACAAGTGTAAATTACTTTGCATCAAATTATGTTGGTACACGTATCCGATATCATGGTTCTGAAATACTTATATCTGAATATACAAATGAAACAACAGTATTAGGAACACTTCAGAAAGACGTAAGTATTGAGTTAGATGATGACCCTTTTGCAACAAAGGAAGGTTCTGGAGTAGTAAAAGTAACACACGTAGCACATGGTTTTACTACAGGTGCAAGTATAACTATTGAGGGTGCAGAAGATATTTTTAATGATGATGGTAATGGTCTTGCTCAAACAAATCTTAATGGAGAAAGAACTATAACAGTTGTTGATGATAATCACTATGAGTTTACAGCAGGTAGTAGTGATACAGCACAAGACTCTCAAGATGGAGGTGGTGTTAGCGTTACAATTGTTGGACACCCACCAACACGAAGTTGGGATGAGCAAGTATACTCTGCAACAAATGGATTTCCAAAAACTGGTAGATTTCATCAGCAAAGATTATTTTTTGCAGGAGGCACAGCATTACCAGATTTTATTGCAGGTTCAAAGACAGCAGATTTTTTTAATTTTGATGTAGGTGAAGCAGAAGATACAGATTCTATACAAATTTCTATTTCGTCTGACCAAATAAATGATGTACGTCATTTAGTTTCTGGAAAAAATTTAGAAATATTTACAAGCACAGGTGAGTTTTATTTAAAACCACAGGTAGGTAAACCATTAACACCAACAGATTTGCAAATAAAAAGACAAAGTAATTTAGGTGTAACACAAACGTGTATGCCAAAAATGTTTGACGGTGCGGCAATATTTGTTCAACCAAATGGAAAAACAGCAAGAGAATATTTTTTTAATACTGCGGCAGAGGAATATCAGCCTCTAGTTCTTACGTTTTTATCACCACAAGCATTATCAAATCCTCAAGATAATGCTATAATACGTAAGTCTGGTACTCGAACAGAACAATTTATGTTGTTTGTAAATGATGATGGTACGTTAGCAATTTTCTCTGCGCATAAACAAGAAAAAATAGCAGGATGGGTTCTTTATACAACTGATGGTTTATTTGAGTCGGCAACAGCTACAACAGATTTTTATTATGTTGCAGTAAAAAGAACAATAAATGGCAGTACTGTTTATTATTTAGAACAGTTTGCAAACTCTGTATTTGCAGTACCAACTGATGCTTCTGTTACAAAAACATTATCAGCAAGTTATATTCCATATGGCACACCAAAGGTAAATGGAACTATATCAAATTCTAAACAAGTAACTATTGATGACTGCACAACAAAGCCAAGTGCAGGAGAAACCTTTACATTTACAGGAACAGCTACAGTTTATACTATACAAAGTGTTAATCCTACAGGTAATACAAATGAATACATACTTACATTAGATGCAAATGCAAGTCAGAGTGATAATGTGACTCTTGTATTTGTTACAAGTAAAACATGGAGTGGATTAAATAGTAATCCAAATTTGATTGGTAAAACAGTTCACGCAACATCTGGTTCTTCAGAAGATGGTGATATAAATTATTTTGGAAGTGGTGTTGTTAGTTCTTCTGGTATTGTACAGTTTGACCAACCTGCAAGTGCTTGTGATATTGGATTGAATTATACTGTAGAAATAGATACATTACCTATAGAAAGTACACAAGCAGTAAGAGGACTGGGTTCTGTATATGGGATGCCAAAAAAAATAGGTAAAACTGTGTTAGAATTAAATAAAACATATAATTTACAACTTAATGGAAATGATGTCTTGTTAAATAATGGTATATCTACAAGTAGTAGTTTAGTTAGTTTTACAGGAAAAAAAGAAATATATGCACTTGGATATAGTACAGAACCTAATATACAAATAAGACAATCAATACCTGTTCCATTTAGAATAGTGTCAATAACTTCAGAGGTATATTTTTAATGTGTGATGCAACTTTAGGAGTAACAATAGCATTAGCAATTGGTTCAACAGCAACATCATTGTATCAAGCTCAACAGCAAAAAAAAGCTATGGCTTATCAACAACAGATGGAGCAACAAAAACTTGCTATACAACAGCGTCAACAAGAACAGATAGCAGAGGGTGAAGCACTTGCTATGCGTCAAAGAATTACAGAAAGAAAAAGAGTTGCCGCAGAAGAATATGAGCAAAATAGAAGTACATTCTCTGGAACAGATATAGACTTAGATAGTCCTAGTTATGGTGCATTTTTTGCCGCCAATAAAAAAGCAAAAAAAAGAGATATTCGAAATATACGACTCATGGGAACAGAACGACAATTAAATGCTTTATATGGTGTGCAACAAACTAGAATCGCACAAGATGCCAGTCGTCAAGCATATAAAAGTTCTCGTAGTGCAGTAACAACAAATTCTGTAGCTAATGCTTTTGGTTCATTTGCAAGTGCAGATATAAATTGGAATAAGGTTTTTGATGGTTAAAAAAGCAAAAGACTATGTAGATTATGCAAACCAAATACAGGTAACAAGTGGTTTTGGATATAATACTGCAATAGCTAAATCTAAAGAAACACAAGCACAATGGAGTAAAACACTAGACAATCTTTCTGATTCACTTATGAAAGGCGCTATGTCTGTTGAGTCAGCTAAACAAAAAAGATTAAGTGAACAATTAGAGTTTGATGTAGATGAAAAAGAAATAACAGATGAAGATGGTAATAAATACGTTCAAAAAACATATAACAAAATAAAAGAACCTTTATTTTTATTTAATAGAAATCAAGAAGCATATGACAAAACAGTATTTATGGAATTACAAAATAATGTTATGGCAGATGCTAGAGAAATTACAAGTCGAATACAAGCAGATGTTTTACGTAAAAATCAAAATCCACAACAATATATAGGTCGTAGTAGTGTTATGCTTGATGAACTTGTTAAAAATTTACCAAGCAAGTTTACAAAAGTTCTTGAACCAGATTTACAAAACCTACAAACACAAAATGAAAGAACTGTTGCCGCTAACTATAATAATTTTATTGATAAGAAAAAAACATATGAGGGTAATAAACAGATAGATGAATTATTTACAGAAATACAAGATTATGGGATTAATGGTTTATACAACAACATGGATGAAAAAATTAATATGTTACGTGATGTAATAGAAACATATTCTCTTGTAAGTGATGATATTGCAATCAAAGGACAAGATGTTATAGAGTCTGCAATAAAACATGGAAAATTTTATAGAACATTCTCTGATTATTTGTCATCTCCAAATGATACAGAAAATACAGCACAAGGTAATATGATTCTACTAAATAATTTAAATGAAATAAAAAAACTATTAATTGGTGTTGGTAATCCAAAAGTAGAGTTAGTAGCAGGAGATGGTAATAAAATATCTATTACTAAACAAGGTTTCTTTGATAGTTTGGGTGGATTAGATGCGTCTGATAGAGGTGAATTAGAAAGTACAATAAATAAACGCATAACATATTTAGCAAGTGAAACTACTGAACAAACAACATTGTATAGTTTTTTAGAACATGAAGATAATTATAGTCTTAATAAAAGTTCGTTTTTAGATAGCACAGATTTGCGAGAGTTTGATGATAATCAAGAATTAAGAAATCGATTATTTCCAGAAGGATTTCAATATGATATTGCACAAGATACTGTAAAATTTTTAAAAAGATTTGGCACAGTTACACCACGAATGAAAAAACAATTTAAAGATGATTTAGAATTTGGTAATCCCAGAGTTATACCAGTTATAGAAACAATAGTTACAGGTATGTTTGAAACACAAATGTCATATAAAAATAATGGAAAATACACGTTTCCAAGTATTGCACGTGCCGCAACTATGTTTGATTTAGATTTAAATGACACGGAAAAAGAAAAATTAAGATTTATAGTAAATAGAAGCTATATTACAGGACAAGTATCAGAAGAGCATTTTCTTGCCTATGATAGAAGAAAGGCTACACCAATTAGTGAATTAGGTCAAAAATCTGACCAAAGTGTAAAAGAAATTGAAGAAGAAATACAAAAAGGTATAACAGCATATTTAACAGATATTTCTGGTGATGCTATACATGATGCTTATTTTTTTGATTTAATCGAACAAATAGTAACAGATGATTTAAGAATTAAAAATAATCCACAAGAAGAAAAAATTACATCGGAGTATGTAGCATCTTATACAGCAGAACGATTAGCACATCTTATGAATGGAGCCTATGGCACAACTACAATGGGATATTCTGAAAGTGTTATGACAACAGATGCGTTTTTTGATGCAACAGAAGATGTTTATGCTATATTTCCACCCGAAATATCATATGGATTAACAAATGAAGATGGTAGTAAAAACACAGAATATTTACAACCGGATATATTAAAGTTACTTAAAGAACAAGCACCACAAGAGTTTGATGATTATAAAAAATTTATAGCTAGCAAAAATATGAAAATAAATTTTGATAATAAAAAAAATGGTATTGTATTAATTCCAAGAGAAAAATTAGGTGCTAATATGACATTAGTACAATTTCCAACATATTTATTAGGATATGATAAAGGAGGCAGAATAGAAATATTTAATAATTTAGCAGGTGAGATGCTTATATTTAAGCCTAAAGAAATTTATGATACACTAAACGGTTTATACAAAAGATATGGTCAGCAACATGAAATGTTAAAAGAAAATTTAAAATATGAAATAAGTAAAGAACATATGCAAAAAAAATCTAATCTTAAAAATCATAAAGAAAAGATTGAAAGGTTAGCAAAACAGATAGATGAAGATAAATACTTTGAAGAGTTAAGGCGTAGAAAAAAAGAAACACAAAGGTTGATAAATGAAAATTAACAAAATAATTCGTGATGTTGATTTAAATAAAGAACAAAAAGAACAAATTAGACAAACTCACGCTACTAATACATCTTATCTTAGAGCAATTGCACCAAAAGAATATAAGCAACGACCAAGTTATTTTAGTGATATAAAAGATAATTTTATGCTGTCTTGGATTGGCCAGATAGCTGATAGATATAAGTATGATAATGGTTGGGACCACGCACCTATAGACCCAACATATAATCCATTTGATAATAATTTTGATAGATTTATACCTTATGCTGATAAATTTGGTGAAGTATATAACAAAGAGCATGATATGGCATTACGTGCACAAATTTTACGCAATGAAACAAGACGACAAAGATTAGCTGATGGGGATAGAATTACACCTGCGTTTGCCGCAGGTTTACTTGACCCACTTATATGGGTTCCTATTCCTTTAGCTACAGGTGTTGGATTTGTTAAAGGAGCAACTAGGGCAGGATTAGCTACGGGTGCATTAGTAGGTGCTACAGAACCAATACGCTTATCATTAGACCCTACAGCTACAATTGATGAATCTGCAACCGTTGTTGGTATGGGGTTAATAACTGGTGGTCTTATTGGGGGAATGGTTGGTAAGTTATCAGGACCTGTTGCACGTAAAGCACTTAATAATAAAACACCAAAACAAAATATAGATGCGTATAACAGAGCATTTCATAAACAAAAAGGATTAGTAGATTTTGAATCTATTAATTGGTCATTAAAAAATATAGATTATCGAAAAAATGCTCCTGCGATTGTTATAAGGGAAATCAATACAGTTAATCCTAAAGTTAAAAATAGTCAGATTATTCAACAACAAACAATAGAGCAAACTGATGTACCTGATGGGTATCAAGCTAAAACACGTAGAAAACTTGCTAAATACAATCCAAAGACAGATGAATTAGAAATAGATATTGTAAGAGCCAAAAAACAATATATGGATGGAAGATGGCTACAACCACCAATACGTGGTGCTAAACCATTAAACCCTAATCTTATTCCAAATAGTGATGAGTATGTAAAGTTTATAATACGTAAAGAAATAATGAAAGCCAAAGTTTTACCAAAAAAAAGTAAGGATGAATCTATTGCTACATATGAAAATCGTATTAACGAAGAAGTAATCAAAGATATTGCACAAGAGAGTGATGTGTCTTTTGAAACAAAAACAAATCGTTTTTTTCAAGCAGTAGAAGGTATAACAAATGTTGGCTCTTTGTTAAATTTTACACGTAGAAACATTGGGTCAAAAAATAAAGAAATAACAAGTATTGTACAAAGGGCGGCACTAGCTTTTGGTGATTTTGGTACAGTTACAAAAGCTGTAGACCAAGGTATTGCTTCAAACCCAAGCATTATTATGAAGTTATCTACTACACACAATGCAAAACTTATAGCAACACTTAAATCTATAGATGCCGATTTTAATAAAATTGTTGGTATTGATGAAAATTCTGGAATTATACGTCAAAAAATAGCTAGAGGTTCTTTAGCATTAGATAGTTTAGTTTCTAAAGCTACACAACAATTAGAAGATGCAAGTACTATTGGACAAGACAGTATAAAAATATCAAAAAAACAATATACAGAAGATTTAGGTCGATATTTAATAAATCCAGACCTAGTTGATAATATACAAATAACAAGTGTACGTAATACAGTTAAAAATTCATTAAAAACATTGCGTAACTACTTTAAATATTACAACAAAGAGATAGAACGATTAGATATGTATCAAGGCCAAGGCAGTTTAAATAATTTTAGCTTGGCAAAAGCAGGAAATGCAGAACTTGCACGTAAATTATTAGAACAACACAAAAAAAAACCATTTTTACGTTTAGAATCTAAAAAAAGATTACAACAAATAGCACAAAAACTAGAAAATGAGGCAAAACGTAAGCAAAATATAGAAGATTTACCTAAAAAAAGCATAGATGACCCAAATTATTTACCAAGAATATGGCGCAGAGATGCAATATTAGAAAATGTTGATGCTTTTAAAGGTGTTTTAAGAAAATATATACAATCACAGCCTAGAAGTAACGCTTTAACAACCAGAGAATTAAATAATAGAGTAGATGAAATATATAATAATATTATGGATATTGAAGTTGATGCACAAGATATTGAAGGAGTTGCGGGATATGCAAAAGATGCTGATGGTAGATACAAAGTAGGTACACGTAATTTACTACAAAGAGAATTCGACATACCTAATGAATTAGTTGAAGATTTTATTGAAACAGATGTAGATTTTATTTTAAGAGGATATTCTCGTAGGATGGGTGCCGCTGTAGAAATAACAAGAGAGTTTGGCGATACTCACATGGTAAACTTTTTAGACAATTTAGAAATAAAACTTCTAGAAAAAAATATTGATTCAACAAAACGCAATCAAATTATTAATAATTTGAGAGATGAAAAAGATAAAATACTGGGTATATTAAATACACAAAATCCTGCAGGGTTTAGTCAACGTACAACTAAACTGTTAAGAAACTGGGCAAGTTTAGCTTATATGGGTAGAGTAATATTTAGTGCCTTACCAGATTTAGCAAGACCAATATTAGTCAATGGGTTTTCTGATACATACAAATATGCAATACGCCCGTGGTTACAAAGTCTAGACTTATATCGCAGGCAAGTTCGTGAATTAGATTATTTATCACCTATTGTAGAAATGACATTAGATACAGCACCACGTAGAATATTTGGTGATGTAGGTGAATCATTAGGTGGTAGATTAGGTGGCAAGTTTGATAAATATGTCAATCAACCTTTTGAAAGAGCACAAGCACCATTCTATATGATAAATGGTTTAGCACCTTGGACACATCATATGAAACGTATGCAAGGTTTAGTAGCTATGCACAGATTCTTAGAAGATTCAATAAAATGGAATAAAGGGCAACTTGATAATTTTGGACAAGAAAGATTGTTAAGTTATGGTATAGATAAACGCACAGCAGATGTTATTGCTAATATGCCTATACAAAAAAGAGATTCAGCTTTAGTAGCTAATGCTATGGAATGGGATGGGTTACGTGGTGGAGCGGATGCTAGAAGAAAACTAGGATATGCTATATGGAGTGATACACAAAGAACAATTGTAACACCTACATCAACAGACCAGTATAATATGATGACAGGAGTTATACGATTAAATAATGAAGAATTATCACAATGGTTTGATAATCCTGTGTTTAGAACAATGGGTTTTCAAAAAACAGAATTAGGCGGTAAATTTAGTAACGCTTGGCTTGGCTTACCATTTCAATTTTTTAGTTGGGGTATAGCGGCAAATAGAAAAGTTTTAATTTCTCTTGCACAAAACAGAGAAGTAAATAGAGTGGGTGGTATAACAGCATTAATATCTATGGGTATGTTAGGTGATTATTTTAAAAATCCAAGATATTATGCACAAAAAGAAACAGAAGAAAAAATATTAAGAGGTGTCGAATTATCTGGTGTATTAGCATTATTTGGAGATATGAATTTTATGATGGAAACTATAAGTGAGGGCACAACAGGACATATGGTAGGAGCACGAGCCGCACTAGGTTTAGAAGGTAGATTTGGTAGAGCAAATGAAATGGACGCAGTTGGTGAAGTTATAGGTGCAGGGCCGGGTTTATTTGCAGATTTGATTTATGCTTTTGGAAGTGGTAATCTTACTTATAATGAAAGAGTTGATATGATACAAAGAATGGTGCCACTTAATAGTCTATGGCTTTGGGACCAAACATATAGAGATATAGTAAGAGAAACAATAAAAGAATGACAATACTTAGTGCAAATAATACACCTCGAGTAAGCTATACAGCTTCAAGTAATCAAACTGCGTTTACTGTACCTTTTGAATTTTTTAATATTACAGATTTAAAAGTATATAAAAATACAGCACTAATGACATTTAATAGTAGTGCTACTACTAATACTACATACAAAGTAACAGGCACATCTAGTACAACAGATAGTGCTTATGAGTTTGGTGATGGTGGTACAGTTACATTTGGTGCAGGACTTACAGCAGGTGATATAGTTGTAATAATTAGAGAAACACCAATTGAAAGAACAAGTGATTTTCCTGTAAATGGTACATTTGATGTCACTGCGCTTAACACACAACAAGACAAATTTGCATCTATGATTGCAGATGTAGACCAACAAAGCAGTAGAAGTATAAAATTATATGATTATGATACTGTTGCTGTTTCAACTTTTTTGCCTGTAAAAGCAACTAGAGCAAATAAAATATTATCGTTTGATACAAATGGTAATGTTGCTGTAAGTTCACAACCATTAGGAGGTGGTGTTACAGTTAGTACATTATCTGCAGGTGCGTCAGCTACAGCATCATATAATTCAACAACAGGTGTTTTATCATTAGGTATACCGCAAGGTGCAACAGGAGCAACAGGCCCGGCAGGTAGTGGTAATTTTGATACTTTTACTATTTCTGATGGGTCAAACACACAAACTATAACAGATGGAAATACATTAACTTTTACAGCAGGAACAAATATGCAAGTAGCTGTAAGTGCAACGGATACAGTAACAATTACTAATACTGCACCCGACCCTGTTGCATTAGCTATTGCTTTAGGATAGTATAGGAAACATTATGGCAAATACATTTAAAGTAAAAACAAAAGCAAGTGTAAGTAATAGTTCGTTAGATACAATATATACTGTGCCTTCGAGTACAAGTACTGTTGTATTAGGTATGGCATTAAGTAATAAAACAAGTAGTGCAATAACTGCAGATGTACAATTAGTTAGTAACACAAATGATACAGAAACAAATGCAGATGTCTTTTTGCTAAAAGGAGTAGATATTCCTGCTAATACTACACTTGAGGTGTTTGGAGGACAAAAAGTTGTCGTGCAAACTACTGATGTTATTAAAGCACAAGCAAGTGCCGCAACGGCATTAGATGTTGCATTGTCAATTATGGAGATAACCTAATGCCTTATCTTGGTTCTGCACCTACAACATCATCACAATCGCTTGTTAAACAAGATTTTTCTGTAAGTGCTACAACAAGTTATACGTTATCTCAATCTGTAACTAATGCTAATGATATTGCTTTATTTATTAATAATGTAAGACAAGAACCTACCACAGCATATTCGGCTTCTGGGACAAGTTTAACGCTCACAGAGGCAACAGCAGGTACAGATGATATGTATTGTGTCTATATAGGTAGAGCCGTAGGAACAATAAATCCTGCAAGTGGTAGTGTTGGAATGGCACAGTTGTCAGCGACAGGTACAAAAAGTAGTAGTACCTTTTTACGAGGTGATAATAGTTTTGCAACTATATCAACAACACCAAATTCACCATCTTTTTTTGCTTATGTTAAAACACAACACAACTTAACTGACCAATCATTTGTAAAAGTACAATTTGATGAAGAAGAGTTTGATGCGAGTAGTGTTTATGATAAAGCAAGTAATTATAGGTTTACTTGTGCAGAAGCAGGAAGATATTTTTTATCTGCTCATTGTATGGTTAAAAATGCGGCAAACAATTATCTTCAACATAATGTATCAGTTGCGTTTTATAAAAATGGTAGTGAAAATATAAGAGTATCAAATAAACATGAAGCACCTTCTGGTACTGGCGATGGTTTGGGATATTTTGATGGTGTATTAAATACTGTGGTACTTGATTTGGCAGTTAATGATTATATTGAAGTTTATTGTTATGTTAATATTACATCAAGTACACCATATATTTATGCGTCAGATGAAACAACAACACCTAAAAGACACAGAAGTTGGTTTACAGGATTTAAAATAGGCGATTAGATATGGCAAGTTTAACAAAACAAATAGAAGCATATATTGGTAAAGCTGTTGATTTTACAACAGATGTAATTGTACGAGATGATGGTAAAGGTGCATATATTGCTGAATGGAA
>MDTA01128324.1_pt1 | contig 12519 bp, 10 predicted proteins | sample 811151 | NCBI WGS metagenome assembly MDTA01 (sample SAMN05326648, study PRJNA326480) | marine metagenome | isolation source: seawater | place: Indian Ocean: South | collected 2010
ATTATAAATTGTTTGTGCAGCAGTCACATAAACAAAAACTATTAGAAAAAAAATCCCAAAATTAACAATTAAATTTGAAATATTGAATTTAAATTTTTTGTGGTAGATAACAAATAAACACAATGAAAAAATGAATGTTGAAGGTCTTGTGATTGAAAGTAGAAAAAAAGAAATAACTAATTGAAAGAATATAAATTTTTCAAATAAATCTTTTTTTGATTCAAATAAATAAAAAATAAACATTACTAAAAAAAACTCAAAAGAATGTGCCATTAAAAATCTATTTGAAACATAGTGAACAACTGTTCCAAAATAAATAAGGAGATAAACTATTTTTTTATTTACAAAAATTTTTTTAATTTCTAACAATTTATTAAAAAAATAAAATCCAAGAAGACAATAAAATACTGAACCAAGTAAATAACCAAGTAGAGCGTAACTACCTATTGGATTGTTCCGAATTTCTTCAGTCTCTGATTTTTGATCAAAAAAACTAAATATTTTAACAAAAATAGAATTAGCATATGCACTTCCTGGTGAATGAAATGGTGCATTTGTAATTTTATGATAATTAGGGTGATCCAAGGAATGATCATCTTTGTAATCTAAATCAAAATCAAAAGCTATAGTCGAAGTATGTAACCAATATGATAAATCATCTCCACCAACTCCCAAACCATCGATACTAATTAACCATGTTGGTTTGAACAAAACAATGATTAAAAGACAGAAAAAAAAGGTCTTGAAATTAATTTTCCTAATTTTCAACATTGATATTCGATTATCCTCATAGAATTTTCATATTTAAAGTTTCCTACCTCATTGATATTGCACTTTTCAATAATTATATTCTCAACATTATTGCATTCAAAAGGATCTGACAGGAATAAGAAATTCTTTTCCTCAACATTTTGAAAATTTTCAAGGTATACAAAAATATTATTTTCTTGAAATTTATTTAAATACTGAACTCCTTCTAGACATGAGTAATAAATTTCTAATTTATTTTCTGTTGAGTAGTTCATTATTGTATCAATACTACTCATCCTTTCAAATCTAGGAATGACAAAACTTACGATGACAAAAATAAAAATTAATATATGGTTTAAATTATAGAAAATCTTAAATTTTTTTGAAGTAAAAACTCTCAACAAGTATTCATAAATTATTAATACATATATAACTATAAAAAAAATATTTAATGAGTTAAGATAATTTCCAACATTTCTGTATACACTCATAAAAATAATTAATAGAACATTACTTAAAGCCAATCCATATAATATATCTTTATTTTTTAGATTAATTTTTATTGATAGGTAGATAGTTATGATTATCAAAATCAAATTTAAAGAATTTACAGGAGAAAAAAAAGTTTGTTGAACAATGCTTGTAAAATCTTGCCGAGAATTGAAGTAGCTTGTTGGTTGATTAAAAAAGACTAAAAGGACAACAAATGATGAAATTAAAAAATATATTATTAAATTTTTTTTATTTTTGTATTTTTTAATTACTGAATAAACAAAAGGTAAAAAAATTAATGATTGTATTTTAATTAACGGAATGCAAAAAATTGAAAATCTACTTGTGAGCTCTTTGTTATTTTTAATTGAAATTAAAAAAATACTGATAGCTAATATGATAATTTTTTCTTGCAGACTTGGATGAATTACTAAATCAGATGCATATGGCCATGAAAAAAATATAAAGTAATATAAAAATTTATTTAAATTAAAAAAATCTTTCATTGTGAAATAAAAGAGTTCCAGTATCAAAAATAGAAAAAATAAATTAAAAATAAAATATCCCTTCACTGAAAATAAGGTATAACCAATGTTATTTATTGTTATCTGAAATGGTAAAAATGGACGAAATCCACCACTATTAATATCACTATTAATAAAGTAAAAATAACTTTTACTATCATTTAAAAAATTTAATTGTGTGTAATTAAAGTCATCCATCAAACCAAGAGATCTTAAATATACGTCAATAAGGATCAAATAAACCAACATTACAATGAAGAAAGATGAAAAAGACTTTAGATTTGTATACTTTAACATTTGTTATAAATTTCTAGTTTTTATTTTATTTAACAATATTAATCGCCACCATGGGAACTACTTGATATAAAAATGATTAAATATAAACAAAATTTTTTTGTTTCTTAACTTTTGAAAATTAATAATTTAGGATGATTAGATAATGAAAAGTAACAGAAATATTTTTTTAAAAATATTCATAATTTTAATATTTTTCTATCTAAATATTTTTTCTAAATTTTACGACCTTGATTTATCAAATCTTGAAAACGATTTAGAAAAAGCTAGTTTTTCCATTAATAGCTTCAGTTTATTTATCGTATTATTCATTATGTCTGGTGTTACAACATCGCTAGTTTTAAAATTTCTTCAAGAGAATTACTCAATATTGGACAATTTTATTAGATTATCAATAATTAATTTAATAAGTTTTTCATTAGTTTTCTATTTGCTAAGAATTTATATTTCAAGGTTATATTTAATTACAAGTATTGTTTTTGCATCATTATTCTTACTAATTTTGCTGAAAATTATAGATAAGAATATAACCTTTGTCGCTATATGTTCAATCTTACTTGGAGTTTACATCACCCCATTTAATGATATTTATTCAGATTATGTATTTGAGAGTGATTTTAATGATTGCATAAATAGTTTTTCATCAAGTAATAATGATGAAGAAAATTTTATTTACATAGTGGGTCATGCGTATGGAAGCTTTGAAACGAAAGGCGATGCTTTATCTCCAAAACTTCTAAATTATTTTGATGAAAACCTTGATGAAAAAGAGAATATGATAGTTTTAACAGGGGATATTGCCCATACAGGAACTGTTCAAAATTATGAATTAGCAAGACAACAAATTAGAGAAAGGTTTGAGGATGCCATTTTTGCAGTTGGCAATCATGAATCATATAGCATAGATAACTTTCTGAGGATTTTTGATAAAGATTTATTTATCAAAGAATATAATGGTTTTTCATTAATCTCTGCAAACTTTTCGAATTCAAAATGGCAAATTTTAGATAAAGATAAAGATGTTATAAATCAATATTTAGACGAGACAACAAATGAAGTAATTTTTCTGTTTTCACATCAAGTGTTTTGGATAAAAGATGTCAAAGGTGAACCAATGATGAATGGAACTCATTTGCTAGAAGTCTCTTTAGAAAAGGACACATTAAATTGGTTAAACCTAGAAAATAAAAAATTAATTGTTATTTCGGGAGATTCAGGAGGAAAATTAGACGCAAGACCCTTTTGTGAACTGTCTGAAAACGGTAATTTGTATATTGCTAATGGAATAAACGATGTACCTACTGATTCGATTTTAAGAATAAATTTTAACAATGAAACAAAAAGTTTTAATATTAACAAAATAAATTTAAATAATTAGTTGTTTATTCACTGAGCATATAAATTTTTTCTATTCCAAAATCATATTTTGAAAACTTTTGAGGACTTTTTCTTATGTATTTTTCAATATCTTCTGTATTATTTAAAAGTTTGAATTCTAAAATATTTAAGTTTTCAGGAGAGTAGCTTATTGTAGAAAGTGTACGAAACTTGTGAGAACAAAAAGAAATATTCGTATCTAATGTTAACCTTGAATCTTTATATAAGAAGTAATTTCTAGTGTAAGAAACATAAAGAGTCGGAACTAATAAATTTTCTTTATAAGTAAATTTTTTTATTTCATTAAGAAAAGAATACTTTGATTCATAGACTTCTTTATATTTGGAATCGTTATTAGTGAATTTTATTTCTTTAAATATTTTATCTGAATTTGAATATTTTCTGTATCGTATCTTGTACCTGTTGACATCAAAGTATTTTGAATTTTTATAAAGCATAAAATCAACTGTATCGAAATACAAACTTGTAATAGTTCTTTCTTCATGGATAGGTATGAGTCCAGTAGATAAGCTAGACATAAAATTTATTTTTTCAATATTAGTGAGAGGAGTTTTTAATTCTTTTCTTTTAGTTTTCATTTATATATAGAGATCCCCTCTGTACATAATTATCAAAATTGCTCTTACATTGAACATTTTGGATAGACAAAAAAGAAGGACCAAATTCTTGTTTTTTTCTATAAAGTGCAAAACACATTTTGGTTTCATCAAATTTAATTTTTTTTGCATGAACTTCAGAACTATCTTTTACCGCCAAACCTATAAAACTTTTGATAATATTTGCATCATCAATAGTAGCTTTAGATTTTTCACCAACCGAAATTCCTTTATCTTTACATTCAGATAAATATGCATTTGCTATTTCATAATTTCCTCCAGACAGATCTAAACAATCATTTCCAGAGGCACTTATATTAATTTTACCAATTTTTAATTCAGAATGATCAACATCTAATCCATCGAACAGTGAGTTTTCAATTTTTATCTCATTAATAAATCCCTGGGAATTTACTATATTCACTGCATCCTCACAAAATGCATTGTTACTTTGAATATTTATATTATCTAATTTTAAATTGTATAAAGTAAGACATCCAGTCAGCAAATTTATGTCTTGTCTTGTAAGTAGGTTCAGATTTTGATCACTATTTACTATTATTTTCCAATTGCTAATTTCTCCTTGTCCACTTAGCAATACTTTTTGATCATTATTCTCAAAATAGATTTCAATAGTTTTTGTAGAAGTAGATATTTTAATATTTGGATTATTAAATGACTCAACATAAAAATTGTCGACAAATTTTCTTTCTCTAAAATTTTCCCTTTCTAACAATGCTTCCTTATTTACACCAAAAATATGACTATTTGATGAATTGTATGTAAAACCATCAAAATCTAATTTTTCAAGATCAAAATTCTCTTTATTTGAACAGCTATCTAGGTTTTGATTACATATTTCTGCTGTTTTATTTTCAGAATTTAAAAAGATTAAATTAATGTTTTTGAATGTTGTTTCAAGTTCTTTAATTTTTGTTTGAAATACAAATTCATTAGATGATAGCTTTGATAATTGTTGGAGATTTTTATAAAATTTATTAGTTAAATTTTTAATTTCTTCATCGGTCATTACTAGGTTGTTATTTAATAGGTCACTTTTTATTTTTTGAACATTAAGATCTTTTCTATCAATTAAAGCCAATGCTCCATTAGCTATATCCTCAAGTTTTCTTTGCTCAAGTCTTGTGAATTCATTATCAATAAATCCATTTTCTTCACTTTCGATAAAATCTGAATTTCCATCCCAATATATTGGTAAAAATTCTTCAGATATTTTATTGTAATAAAATTTTCTATTTGCCTGATCCAACCCATGACCACCATTAAGTGCTAATACAGCAGCATCAAATTCTGAAATATTATTAATACTTCTAGATAAATATGATTTATTTATTTCAACTCTATTTGGTGATGAATAAATGGCTTTATTATATTTTTGGATTGCTTCAATTGAAAGACTAATGTTGTTTAAGCTTCTTTCCCCCCACGAACTATTAATTAGTTTTGTATATACAAAAGCATTTTTAGATTCTTCAATAGTGATCTGATCGTTTCTCCAAAAATAATATCCCTCAGTTCTTAAAAGAGGACCTTCTCTAAAGCCATGTTCTTCTATAATTTCTTTTGCTACTTTCTCTTGAAAAATATTTTTTTGAACACTTCCATTATTGGTTTTTACATTCATATAACCTGTTCTCGGACTGATAAAATTTAAATTTCTTAAAATTGTTGTAACAAAAATTTCGTTTTTATTATTTCTTGTCTCAGGCAAAAATAACTTAAACTTTGTTACCCCTAAAATATTCCCATCTAGCAACGTTACATCAAGTGAACTAGTTAAATTATTAACATCAATATGATCTTTCCAGTCACCATGAATTCGTATCTCTGCTTTAAATTTACATTCTTTATTTGATTTAAAAATTAAATTTATATTTGCTGAAAACGACTGTTTGTATTGATCTTCTATATATCCTTTATTATTTAGTGACAGCCTTAATATGTTTTCGTACCATTGACCACTATTTGGAACAGTTACTTCTAATAATTCTATATCTTTGAATGTTAATTCAGAGTATTCAAAGTAACCAAATTCGTCACAGTATGGATTAATATCATCATCAATTAATTGATTATCTACAAAAGTTTCTAAACTATCAAAATTCACTTTATTTTTTTCAAAAGAATCATAAATCAAAATGATATTGATAATTAAAATAAGAAAAATTAAAAGGTATTTGTTAAGTTGACGCATCTATAGAAGATGATGTTATTTTGTTGCCATCAAACTCATTCTTTATTTCCAATAATTTATCCATATTATTTGAGCTAAATCTATAAGAGTAAATATTTTCAGATGACGAGAAGTGTAAGAATTCATCAGTTTTAAATTGATTTAAATCTTCAGTAGTTTGAATTGATAAATAATATTTCTTCATATCAAATTTTTCAAAGTTTAGATCTAAAAATCTCTTGGAAACTTGTATTAATATTTCTATTAACGCAAAAATAAATATACTAAAAAGGATAAAGTTAACGGCAACATTTTGGTCAACATTCAAAACAATACCCAAAGTGATAAGAATAAAATAAGTTACTAACTCAAATGGATTTTTTACAGGTGTTCGGAACCTTACAATTGAGAGTGCACCCACCATACCCAATGAAAGTGCTATGTTGTTGGATATAATATTCGTTATCATAAAACCTGTAACAGGCAACACTGCAAAAATAATTGTTTGGCTATGACTTCTAACCCATTCCTGTCCAACAACAGAAGATAGAATCTGTCTAAAAATTAATCCAAGTGTACTTCCTAACAAGAAGCTTTGATATATCTGTATATCAAAAATATAATCAAATCCAAATATAGTGTTTATCATTCTAAGTTTATAAAGTATATTTCATTTTCAATAAAGTCAATATCATTTTTACATTTTAAAAGTGATTCAAAAGCAGGATTTTTCTTTGTAAAAATTATTCCTTCATAGCCGAGATCAACAGTCATTTTTATAATTTCCTTACAATTTTCGATAGTAAATACTTTATCTATCCTTTGTTTATTTTCCCACCAACTTACAATTTCTTCACCCTTATAAGGATGTGCAATATAATTACCTGATGTAGAAAGAAATGTAGAAAATATAATATCTGTGTCATAGTAATCGATGAGGTAGATTTGAGAGTTACTATCTGGTTTAGCCAAAACTTGAATAAAGTCTTCTCGAAGTAAATCTTCATTAGTATTAACCGGTGAAAAATTATAGATTCTATAAAAAGGTTGTAACACTTCATATACATCATCGTTTGAGTAACTATCTGAATTATTAAATTCAAAAACTATAAAAGTAGAAATTAAAATTACTAATAAAAAGTTTAGAATATATACTTTTGGTCTCAATAAATAAATAAGTTTGTTAATTGCAATCATGCTCCCAAAGAAATAAATCAATATTGACAATCTCCAAGGAGTAAATGTTCTAATATAAGCTCCAAATATGTTTGAATCGTTGAAATAAGATAGAAACATAGAAATAATAATTATTGCAAATGTCATTCTAAAAAATAGTTTCAGGTTTTTGTCTATAAACTTCGAAATAATTAAGTAAAGAATTATTAATTCTAATTCAAATGAAAATCCTTCAGTTCCCGGATAATTACCACCAAAAAAAAATGAAAAATTGTTTAGATCAAAAGTCATCAGTGATAAAAACGTAATTTGACCATTGAATAGTCTATGATTCTGAATACGATAATTCGTGAGAATATTGTCAGATATCAATAATATATCACTCGAGGAACTTAAGTTATTGAGACTGTAAATAACAACAAAAGAAAATGAAATAAATATTGGTAAAAGTTGATAAATAGAAATTTCGCTTTTTTGCTTTATCAAATAAGCCAAAACTAAAATTGATATGGGAACAATATTGTATGTGTGCATAATTAAAGCAATTGAACAAAGGAAAAAAGATTGAAAATATTTTTCCTTTGAAAACAAGTAAAGTGCTGGCAACAACAGAATGTCAAAAAGACTTGGTTCAAAAGAGGTTGTAAATAAACTAAAATGGGCAAATCCACTCGATAAATAATCATTAATTTTTAAAATAATGTGTTTGTACAACCAAATATTCTCATTTACTAGTAGACTAAAAAATTTGTCAAGTTTAATTATTTTTACGAATAAAAACTGCAAGACGCTCGGTGACAATAGAACCATCGCGACTAGACCGTAGGTAAAATAATTTTTTCTAAAAAAACTGTATGAAATAAGACAAAAAACAAAAAATATTGTTATTTGAGATAAAAAATTAAGATAATTTAATATATTAAAATTAAACAAATCAATCAATTGAGTATTTAGCAATTTATAAACTGGATATGGATATGTGATGTTAGAGGTGAAGTCAAATTCAAATATTTCAAAACTTTCCTTAATTATTGTAGGTAAATAATTTAGTTGATTTCCAGAGAACATTTTCGAAACTTGATTTATTGTCAAAAAGGTAAAAGACAAATTCAATATAACAACCAAATGAACAAATCTTTTTTGTAAATAACCAATAATTCCTACTACCAAAAATAATGGAATATATAAAGGTATCAGATTGCTTTTGAATTGTGATATAAACAAAATGAAAAAGCTTAAAACTACTCCAGTAATTTCAATTTTGTTTAATTTATTTTTCATTTTTTTAGAATTAGTAATTCTTTACTTCAAAGTATAATTACTAATTCCCTAAGATTATTTATTAATTTATTAGTCTTTTCATTGTGAAAATGAAATATAATTATCATACAATTTGAAATTTTAAAAATATGAAATTAGCACTTTAAATATAATGATTAAACCAGTAAAACAAGTTTTGATACCATCAGCTGGAATAGGGTCGAGACTTGGTAGTCTCACAGAAAATATTAATAAAGCTTTAATACAGATAGATGGTAAAGCAATTATAAGTCATATTATTGACCTGTATCCGAAAAATTACGAATTTATAATTTGTTTAGGTCATAAGGGAGATCTTTTAAGGCAATATTTAGAAATTTCCCACCCAAAAACAAATTTTAAATTCGTAAATATTGATAAATTCGAAGGACCCGGTTCTGGCCTAGGATACACTCTTAGAAAAACAAAAAACTTAATTAATTCACCATTTTACTTTCATACAAATGATGCAATTTTTAATAAAAAAATTCCAATGTTTGATGAAGACACAATAATTCTTTCTTCAAATCTGGTCGACAGTAGAAACTACAGAACAGCGTCAATAAGTGAAAAAGAAGGAATAATTTTAGAACTTCATGACAAAACTCAAAACAAGCTTTTAAATGTTTTCACATATACTGGAGTTGCTTATATAAAAAACTATAAGGATTTTATTTCATTTCTTGACACTATGTCAGTTGAGATAGGTGAATCTGATTATTTTATCCAAAAAGTTGGTGGGGAAACAAACTACCACCTTTCATCTGATTGGATGGATATTGGATCAATCGATGGAATCAATACAGCGAAAGTAGCTTTTGGTGGATTCAAAAATTTAGATAAGACAACCGAGGAAATTTATTTCATAAATGATAACGTTATAAAATTTGATAAAAATGATGTGACAGTTTCCCAAAAAGTTGAAAGAAGTCAAAAATTAAAAAATGTAGTTCCAAAAGTTTTGAAAAATAGTAACAATTTCTTTCTTTACAAATATGTTGAAGGAGACCTTGTTGCTGATTTACTAAGTCCTAATGAAATTTTTGAAGACTTATTGATATGGTGTGAAAATAATTTATGGAAGCATATGAAACTGAATAAAACCGATGAAGCAATTTTTAGATCTGAAACAAAAAACTTTTATTTTGACAAAACCTTTGAAAGAATCAATTTTTTTAATGAAGAATATGGATATTTTGATAGAAATACAAAAATTAATGGTACTGCCTATCCAAAACTTGAAGAAATTTTAAACGAAGTAGACTGGGACAACATTTTTGATGCAGTTCCATGCAATTATCACGGAGATTTACATTTTGAAAATATATTAAAGACTAAGAAAGGATATTGTTTACTTGATTGGAGAGGATCTTATGGCGAAACTACATTGTTTGGAGATATTTATTATGATTTGGGGAAATTACTTCATGGTTTATGGATAAATCATAAGATAATAAGAGATGAACATTATGAAATAAGAATGAAAGGCTCCACAATAACTTTTGATGTTTATCAAAAAAAATCGCTAATTGATTGTCAAAAAATCTTAAAAGAATATGCCTTAACTAAAAATTACTCATGGAGAAAGATTGAAACTATTGCTTCTCTTATACTTTTAAATATTGCACCATTACACCACGACCCTTATTCAAAGCTTTTATACTTCTTTGGTAAAGAACAATTACAACGTATAGTTAATGAAAATGAATAAAATTATCGAAAAACCCTGGGGCAAAGAAGAAATCCTTGAGCAAAACGATTTTTATGTATTGAAAAGATTAACCATGCATAAAGGACATCAGTGTTCACTACAGTACCATGACTTTAAACATGAAACAATTTATGTTTTAAAAGGAACATTGCACATATTTTTTAAAGATGAATGGAAAGAGTATAAAAATGGGGACATTCTTGTTATAAAGCCAAAGGAAGTTCATAGAATGAAAGCAATTGACGATGATTGTGTTTATTTAGAATCATCAACTACAGAACTTGATGATGTAGTTAGGCTAGAAGACGACTATAGAAAAATAGATTAAATTTTTAAAATCTCTTTAAAATAATATATACTCATTTTTATTTTTGACAAAAAGCCATGATTCCAAGAGCTTTCACCGTATTCTCTTTCTTTGAAATATACGTTAAATCTGATTATTTTTGCTTTTTTTCTTTTTGCATTAACAAACGTATGAACATCAAATGCAAAACCCTTTGGTGAATCAATTATCACTTCTGAAATTAAGTTTTTATTTGCTAATGCAGGTAGACCCGTAATATCCCAATATAAACCCTTTTTTACTATAGAAGTAAAAATTGCCATCATCATTGTAAACAAAACACTTATTATTGATTCTCTATTTTTTCTTTTTCCTCTTAGATACAATTTATTATATTTATTAATATTCTCTTCCATAATTGATTTAATTTCCAGAAGAGACTCAAAAGGTATTTGCATATCAGCATGAGTCCAGCCAATAAACTCATAATTATCATCTATTGCTTTATTTAATCCTTCCTTTATTCCATAACCCATTCCTTGATTGTTATCAATTTCACAGAGACTAATAAAATCTAGACCTGTAGTTTTTTTATTTAGTAATTTTCTTGTATTGTCAATAGATCCGTTATCAACAAGAATAAAATTTATATCTGTGTCATTACTGTAAATTTTTTTCAACTCATTTATAAGCAGGTTTAAGTTTTTTTCCTCGTTGTAGCAAGGAATCACAAAACAATAATTACCCTTCATTAAAAAATTGATTTTTAATATGAAGACAAGCGTCTAGAACAGCTCCTTCTCCACTTTTTGACTGAGTAACAAAATGAGCTTTTTCGATTACTTCACGTCTCGCATTTTTAGGTGCAATTGAATATCCTACAATATCCATTATCTTTGCATCATGGTAACTGTCACCCATGAATATAGTTTCATCAACTACAAAATTTTGAATATAAGTTTTTCTATCATTTTCTGATACCAATTCAACATTAAAGCCCATATCAGAAACTCTTTTTTTGGTTATGTTAAACCCTTTAATATCCGCAGAAATGAAATGTACATTTATTAAATCTTTTATCATCTTTAAGCCGTCGTTGTCATGAGGACCAAAAATTTTATATTTTTTGCCATCCTCACTATAAATCATATGGCCTGTTGTTAAAACTCCATCAACATCTAATATAAAATTTTTATACATTTCAACCTTTAATAAGAGAATTTTAAATAATAATAATAATTTTTTTCTTTTAAATTAAAAAATATAAATATTTTTAGCTCCCCACTTTAGAATGGTTAGATGAACCAAGTAGTTAAATTTGCAAAAAATAAAATTAAATATTTTATTTTATTTGTTTTAGCTTTTTCGATGATATCGTCAGATAACCTATCACCTTTAAATCCTATAGTTTACAAAACTAAGTTATGGGTAGAGGATACTTTTATATTTACTGGAATTAAAATTTCTCAAGACGAGGGACTAAGTAGCTATGGAAGTCACTCTATTGGACTATTTAATGGTGAAAAAGATGATCTAACAACGCAAGAATTAGATAATAATTTCTTTGATTATCATTTGAAAATAAATAAAGATTACCTTGATGGTAAGTTAGAGTTGTCTGAAAATCCAGATATTAACTTAAGTTATTATGACAGAAATACAGGTTTCACAGTCAGGCTAATTCCTTTTTTAATTCATCAAACAAATATTTTTGGGATTCAACCATCTACGTATGTAGAAAATTTCTATTTTGTTTTAACAAGTATTATTTTTGCATACCTTTTAAAAAAAATATGGGA
>MDTA01227187.1_pt1 | contig 12519 bp, 13 predicted proteins | sample 811151 | NCBI WGS metagenome assembly MDTA01 (sample SAMN05326648, study PRJNA326480) | marine metagenome | isolation source: seawater | place: Indian Ocean: South | collected 2010
ACTACCACTACCTTCATTTAAAGCATCATTACCTCCTATAGAAATAAGAACAATATCTATAATTTCAATCTCAGATAAAACATAAGGTAATTCTGACAAGAGATCATAGGTGGTAATCCCGCCTACACCTTGATGGTTTGCGTCAAAAAAAATATTTTGATAGGATGGGTATACCATCGGATCTACTTCAGTTCCAACTAAATCAAAATTCCAATTACAATCAACTAAGTCTTTCCACAATTCATATCTATAGCTATCATAAGTTTCGCTGCCTTCAACTCTTGAGTCACCGAGACATAAAATTTTGCTTCCAGAAGGGAAGGGTGTTTGTCCAAACACACTCGCGTTAATCAAACAAGCTACAGCGGTTATAAAAATTCTATGCATATCATTAGTTTAAGACCTGTAAGGTAATTAGAGTGTCAGTATATCTTCAAGTTTCAAAGACGGTATCGCTCCAAGTAAATTAACATGAGTAACTACAAGAGTATCCTAGAATAGTGTTAGTTATCTATTCTTTTTCATCAATGAAGATTAATGAAATAGAGTTTACACAATGCCTAATATTTTTATCGGTCAGCTGTTCACCTTCAAATATGTGTCCTAAATGTCCACCACATTTCGCACAAAGTATTTCTGTTCGCGTCATTCCAAAACTCATATCAGCTTTTCTGTTTATAGCATCTTTTATTTCACCATCGAAAGATGGCCATCCACATGATGATGGAAATTTATGAGTAGAATTATACAATTCTGCACCACATGCTTTGCAACAATATGTGCCTGTTTTGAAATGGTCTACATATTTTCCTGAGTTTGGTGGTTCTGTCCCTTTGTGAACTATGATCTTTCTTTCTTGAGGATTTAAACTCTTAAAATAAACCGTATCATATTGACTCATAAGGTCACAAGAAACAATTAAAAAGTTAAATAAAAGCACAAGCCTCATACTATTGATTTTAGACTGACAAATTACTCAAGAGGAAAGCTCATTGGTAATCTCAAAATATAATTTCCCACCCTACATCATAACCCTACTTCATAGTTGTGGCTTTTTTATCTTTAGGACATGAGAATTGGATTCGATGCAAAGAGAGCTTACCTTAATAACACTGGTTTAGGTAATTACAGCAGAGACTGCATTAGAATACTAAGCGAGCGTGGCGCTGATAATAAGTATCATTTATTTACAACGAAACATTCAGATCACCCAGGATTAGCATTCCTTAGGCAAAGGGAAAACACGTGGACTCATCTGCCATCAACTGTAATAGGTAAGCTGTTTAAAAGCTATTGGAGGTCCTCAGGAATCACTAAGGAGTTGACTAATGCAGTTGATTTATTCCATGGTCTAAGTAATGAACTACCCATTGGAATCGAAAAGACAGGAGTTAAGTCAGTAGTGACTATTCATGATTTGATTTTCATCAGATATCCTGAGTTTTATAAGCCCATTGATAGGTGGATATACAAGAGGAAATTTAAAAGATCTTGTGAAGTAAGTGATCACATTATTGCAGTTAGTGAGCAAACCAAAAGAGACATAATTGAGTTCTTTGCAATTCCTCCAGATAAGATTACAGTAGTTTATCAATCCTGCAATCCCATATTTCAAACCTACCATCAACAATCTACACCTAAACGCGACTATCTACTTTATGTTGGTACAATCGAAAAGCGTAAAAACCTCCTGACTATTTTAAAGGCATTAGCATTATTACCATCAAAAAAGTTAAAAGTAGTTGGGAAAGGCAAGGAATATTTAGAAGAGTGTCAATCATTTATTTCAGATCATCATCTTACAGATAGAGTGTCATTTCACCAAGATGTATGTACAGAGGAATTAGTATCAATCTACGCTGGTGCTGAAGCGTTTATTTACCCGTCGATTATTGAGGGGTTTGGTATTCCAATCATTGAAGCTCTATTTACTAAAACGCCAGTGATTACTACACGTGGAGGGTGCTTTAGTGAAAGTGGAGGGCCTTCTTCAATTTACATCGATCCTCAAAATCATGAAGAGTTAAGGGATGCAATTTTGTCATTAGAAAATGCTGACTTTGTAGACCAAATCATATCAGATGGTTACAAGCATGCTCAGAATTTCACGGATGAAAAATTTCAGATAAATACTTTGAAGATATATAATTCACTCATTTCAAGGAAATAAAAAAGCCCAGCAATGCTGGGCTTTGTAATAGTAAACTATATAGTTAAAGAGTAGCTGCAAAAATTATAAAGAAGTAAGCAATACCGCCTAATAACCCTAGAATTCCAAGAATTAGACCTATTAATGACATTGTTTTACCAGCTTTTAAATTTCCATAATCACTGTATAGATGAGGAGCTTGATGATAAAGCATTTCATCTTTTTTTGCAAGAGATAGTCCTATTGCACCTAAAATAAGACCAATGCCGCACGAGCAGCCAAAAACTATAGAAGTAATGCCTAAAACAAGAACAGCAGTTGCGTTAGGTAAATTTTGTTGTTGATTCATGCTATAAATGTATTAATAATAGAAATCGTCATAATAGTAGTCGTCGTAATAATTATCAAACATCATCATTTCCATCATTCCTGCACCACCATAAATAACAAGAACGATTATTGTGTAAATAGTATGGAGTAACATGATAACTAATGATACAATGCATAAAATGCGTCCGATTGTCAAATGGTTATAATTACTGTAGTTTGATGGGTCTGCTTTATAAATTTTTTCAGATTTATTTGCTAAAACAATTCCTATTACAGCTGTGATTATACCAATATGAATTGGGAATGTAATGCAACAACAACACCAAAGTAAAAAAGAAACTATACCTAAGATAAGTACCGTAGTTGCATTAGGTAACTTTTGTAGTGAAGCAGTTTCATTCTGCTTATCAAATTCGATGTTAGATTCCATTTGTAAATATTTTGATTAGATAGTTAACGATGATTATAGCAGCGTTCACATAGATTAATCCAACAATGATTTTTGTGGATTTTTCATATTTAATAAAAGTAAATATTACGATGCTTGCTAAGAGTAATATTAAGGTGTAGATGGCAGGATACATGTAGAATGCCTGTTCAAATTCCCCTTGAGATATATGTACAATTGATCTTTGCATACCACAGCCAGGACAATCTATTCCGGTTAATTTTTTGTTTAAGCAAGGAAGCATATAATCCTCGTATTTAACAATTGATAGCAAAGTTCGCATTTGCCAAATATAGACAAAAAAAGCCCCAGCTAATTGCCGGGGCTTTTTATAACAATGTAGTCGAAGTTAAAATGAACGACGCTTTTCGCGTTGTTCGCTTTCGTTGCAACGGATAGGTCTACCCATTACTTCTTTTCCTTCAAGTGCTTCGATGGCTGCAGAGCCCTCTTCAGCATTTGGCATTTCAACAAAGCCAAATCCACGAGAGCGGCCTGTTTCACGATCATGAATTACTCTAGCACTATCAACAGTGCCATGAGCTTCAAAAGTTTCTCTTAGTGCGATGTCGTCAACGCCCCAAGCAAGATTTCCTACAAAAATGTTCACTTATTAGAAATATTAATTCTCGGCAAATATAGTCAGTTGACTGTATAAATCCACATAGGAGGGAAGTTCCATAAAACAAATCTTGCTCGCCTATATTTAAAACCTATGTAATGCTTTCTCATTAACCAAGGGAAATAAGTAAACCATCTCATTATTGTACCGTTGTTAGTTAGGTCTAAAAGAGTTGATTGCAGTTTTGTTTTAACATCATCAGGTATATTAAACGGTAGTCCCGATATTACTAAATCAACATGGGTGATACCACGCTCTTCGAGTAAATTATTTAGATTGCATGCGCTGGTTTGGACTACCTCAAACCTATTGTCATAATTACTTTGCAGATTTTCAATGTAAGATTCTTCTAGTTCTATAAGTAGAATTTTACAGTCTGGAGTTAGTCTTTTAGCTAGAATGTCTGTAAACACACCAGTACCTGGCCCTAATTCAACGACAAACTTCATTTTGCTGAGATCTATATCTTTTACCATAGCCCTAGCAGCTCTTTTAGAGCTTGGAGTAATGGAAGCGTTCACCTTTGGTTGTTTGATGAACACTTTTAAAAAGTTTCCTTTACTCATTGGAAGCTTCTTTAGCTTTTTCTTTCTCAGCTTTTTTCCTTCTCTTTTCTATTTCTTCTTCAGTTAAGAAATAATTCTCACCAGGAAATTCTTCCTTTTCAAGACGGTATATCATTTCAGCAACCTGAATGGCTCCAAGTTGTTTGGCTAGTATTCGTTTTTCCGAATCTAACAGAAATAGCTTTGGTGTAGAGAAGACATCAAAGGTTGTTCTAAAATTGAGACTAAGTATGTCAGTAGTTCCAGAATAGATTAAAGCCATCGCACTATCCTGAGCATTTATTTTAGGGTTGTCACTTACGTGAATCCATTCATTGTATTCAGAGTCTTTCAAATATTCCTGCCACGGCTCACTTTCAAAATCGTTTCCTATAGCGTAGATTTCCAATCCTCTATCGTGCCATTCTTCATATATCTTTTGAAGAATGGGTAGTTCTTTTTTACAATGCCCACAAGTGCTTTCCCAAACAACCATCAGAGTGTATTTGGCATCAATATCATGAAGTGAATGCCATGTAGTAAGATCTAAACCAGGAAGAGTCACATCTGGAACAATGTCTCCACAAAGTGAATACTTAAGTTCGTCTGCTCTATCCGTGATTTTATTTAATTGTTCATCAGACAGCCAATCAACCATGCCTGTCGCATAATACCTATTTACTAGGTTTACAAACACTTTATCCATACACATGACCTTAGACGATTCACTTTCAAAAGTCATGTGATGGAGTAAATACTTAAACATTTCATGATTCCCTTTTACTCTATCTAAAAGATTTATACCTTCTGTAATAAGAGTATCAGGATCAGGAGGGAGGACTTGCGACCAATATCTATCAATAAGTGAATGAAAAGCCCCATCTCTTACAAGCCTAGGATCTTCGAAATCTACTCTGTCCCAATAGTGATTCCTGTACCACATGTAATTCCATAATTCTACATCCTCTATATTATCAGGAGCACTTGGAACTTTAGGCTCTTTAGTAAGTGAAAGATATTTACCAAAGAGATAGTTTTCAGGAGCATCAATAATTTCTTGTTGCTTTTTCATTACAACCTCTGTCATTGCTCTTAATGAATCAGCTGCGGCCTCTTTTTCTTCTTCAGTTGAGTTAGGGTTCTTATAAGCGTTATCGTATTGAGCTCGTTCTATTCTTTTTTTATTCAGAAATGCCATATAGTCGTAGAACACTATATTCTCCTTGCTTTTTAGAACCATCATATCACCTTGAGGGTTCTCTAAAGAGGTTTGGAATACCATGGGTTCATTTGTGAGCATAATGTCGAAGAATACGGGTCCAGGCAATACTATAGCATACTTTCCACATTCCTCATAGGGTTTTCCTTTGAAAGAGAAAGTTCCATCAGCATCTGAAATAGTTGTGTCATTGTAAAAAAGTTTAGCACCATAATAATGAGCTAAATACACAGTGTCAGATCCAAGTCCATCTACCTTGACATTGATGTTTGAAGGTGGTTGGGCTAAAGTGTATGCAGAAAAAGTCAAACTACAAAGAGCGACTAAAGAGACTAGGTTTTTGTACATAAAAGTCAATTTTTATGGCAAGTTAGGGAAGAAAAAAAGGCTGACATTAGCCAGCCTTTTTAATAATGTTAAAGAGTTGATTAACGATTGATAACTAGCTTGCGCATAGTGCTGTTATCGTTAGCAATAAGTTCAACCAAGTAGATTCCATTCTCAAGGTCAAGGTCGATTCTTGATCCAGCTTCTAGGTTTGTAAGATTGATTCTTTCAACGATTGATCCGTTTAATGCCATGATTCTTACAACGCCTTTTTGAGTGTTGCTTGAAATTGTTATGTGGTTTGAAGCAGGGTTAGGACCAAACACTAGATCAAGTTCTGTCTCATGAATAGAGTTAAGAACGTCATCACATTCAACTACTACTACATCGTCGATATAGTATAGACCTTCAGTAGTTCCATCACCATATCCAAAAAGGTTTAAACCGCCAATGATTGCTTCAAATGCAAAGTTTTGTAAGTATTCACCGTTTATGTATACCTCAGCTCTGTCATTTACAGGGTCCATAAGCATTGTAACTTGATTCCAAGTGTCTTGAGAGTAAGCCATGCTAGCAATTTCAACTTGGTCGATACTTAAAGAGATACTGCCATTTGAGTTAAAATACATGTCAAATGCCCAACCGACTTGTACAGCAAGTGCTTCTTGAATGTTCATGTACGCTGAGTATCCACTTGGAACATAGATTTGAAAGCTTACTTCGTATGCATCTTCAAGACCTATCGGTAGATACACATCCATAGGTCCGCCGGTTACTGATCCAAAAATCTTTAATGATTGAGTTCCAGAATTAGCTTGTTCATCAGATACAATACCGTCTTCATCAGTTCCTGTAGTTCCACTCCAAGTAGTCCAAACAGAACTTGACTCACCGATGTAAGATCCGTTATCATACGAATCGAAATTTTCTTCTAATAAAGGAGTTTGTGCAAATAAACTTCCGCAAAAAAGAAGTGCACAAGGGAGTAAAAATTGCTTCATTTATATCAATTAGGGTAGTTAGTTACATTTTCGAATGCACAAAATAGTCAATAATATATCTTTATCACATGAATTGGACTGGGAATTTGAGGAAGATGAGAACTGAGAGTTCTCAAGTATTAGGTGAGGAGGTTAAATATTTTTGGACTGGTGCAGATGTCCTTGAAAAACTGCCTGAGGTCCCTATAAACAGTTGGGTAGGTAAGAAAATACAATGGAAATTTGATGGGGAAATTAACTGTATAGTTAGTGGAATAGCAATGGAAAGGCCATTTAGAATGGGTATGTCTAGAGACGCATACTTCTCATCTCCACTTGCTTGTCCTTCAATATTTAACCCAGAGATGAGTACTATCCACACTGGCGTTGCTCTCAGAGACAAGGAATATGAAGAGAGATATCACAATGTCCCTCACGTTGTATACTTATCTAGAACAGACAAGCTGAAGGTGGGCGTAACTGGTCTTGGGCGACATGATTTAAGGTGGAATGATCAGGGGGCAGTTGAGGGGATTCTTGTATGCGAAACGCCTTATAGACAGCTAGCAGGTGAGATAGAAGTTTTTTTAAAATCATATTTTAATGACAAAACCAATTGGAGAAACATGCTAAAAAATGTTGATAGAAATCCTAAAGAAATGATAGACATGAAAGAGGAGTGCTTTGATCTCTTAAGTCCTTGGTATGAACCATTCTTTTCAGATGATGACTCTGTTCAAGAAATCAACTATCCGATTAAAAATTTCCCTGCTAAAATATCTTCATTAAAATTGGATAAGTCCCCAGTGGGAGAAGGATTTTTAGCTGGAATTAAAGGACAATATTGGATTTTTGAAGACGGGAGAGTCTTTAATGTTAGATCACATGAAGGCTATAGGGTAGATCTTGTAGTTGAAGGTTAATTTAAGGTGGGATCTACAGGAGCGTCTGCAATGTGATTGTAGCCATCTCCCATTTTTTTAATGAGGGTTTTCCAAACTTTCTCATTTTCATCTGAACTATTCATGATTAACTCTGAAGAAGCTTTTGTGACAAACCAAGATCTCGTTTTTATTTCCTCATGTAATTGTCCCTCACTCCATCCACTATAACCTATAAAAAGTCTGTATTTAAACCCTTTAATGTTAGAGCAAATGGTTTCTTTTAGTGATTCAAAATCTCCACCTAAGTATACACCCTCGACTATTTTGTTTGATCCTTCTATGGTCTCAGAATTATGAATGAAAAACATGTTAGATCTACTGACTGGTCCACCTAAAGATATCCTTGCAGATTTGTCAGGAAAATCCTTTAAAATTTCTTCAACATCTACATCTATTATATTGTTTAGAACAAGGCCAAAACTTCCATCCTCATTATTCTCACAAAGAAGTATAGCTTTTCTCCCAAAGAAAGGGTCGTTCAAAAATGGCTCACTTAATAGTATGTCGCCAACCTTGGGGTTAGAATTTTCTGTTGGAGTGAAACGAATCATTAGCGTAAAGTTCCGTTATTTGAATTTATGGCGAAAGGTGAATTGATAAAATTTATTACGAGTAAAGTTGGAGAGCTGGTTATTTCGGGTCATTCTATAGCTGTTAAGTTTAGAAGGGATTTTATTGGAGCCACCCCAAATCATATAAGAAAGGCTTTAGAAGGAGTTTCTAAATTAAATCCAGGACACCATAAAGGCAGTTTAACCTATAAAAAATTCAATGGTGTACAAGTTGGACATGTAATGTTTGACAACATAAAGGGAGGTAAAATAATTTGGATTCATGGTGGTGGATTTTCATTTGGGTCACCAAGAATTTATAAAGCCGCTGCTGTTTACTTAGCTAGAAAGTTAAAATGTGAAGTTTTCTTGCCAGTTTATAGTTTGTCCCCTGAATACAAGTACCCAAATTCACTACATGAGATAATTAATGTTTACAATGAATTGACAAAAAACGGTGAAAGGATTGTTGTTGTCGGAGATTCAGCTGGCGGAAATTTGGCAACTGCTTTAACTCAGTATTGTATAAATAACAATCTAATTAAGCCTAAAAAATTAGTCCTATTATCACCATGGCTTGATCTACATCCGTCTTCAAGATCAAATAAAAGAAATTATTCTGATTTCAGCCCGTTTGACAAAAAAGATACTTTGTCGTTTGGGATAGAATATGCAGGGAATGTACCTCTTGATTCTCCTAAAGTGTCTCCTCTAAGAGGATCGTTTGCCGATTTTCCTCCAACTCATGTTCAAGTTTCAAAAGTTGAGTTTTTATATGATGACTCTTTAGAGTGTATAGAAAAACTTGAGTATAATAATATTGAATATTCTAGTCATTTTGAAGAAAAAGCACTTCATGGGTGGCATCTGGTCCCTGACTTTCTGCCTGAAGCCTCAAGGTCACTTAAACTATTGGTAGACTTTTTAAAATCAGATCTATACCCACCTTTGCTTCCTTAGGAGTCATTGTTAGGGGTGGGGATAGTCGAAAAGCATTTGGTACACTTAAAAACCAAAACAAAAGAACCCCATTATCTAGTCCGTTTAGCACTGCTTTCTGAACATGTTCTGGAGAATCCAATTCAACGTAGAAATAAAGTCCAATTCTTCTAACAGATTTAACTGATGGGTGTTTAACAAGTGCATCTTCCCATGTTTTCCCAAGCAAATCAGTCTTTTCTAAATCCAATTCTTTAAGGCATTGCAACGCCCCAACCGCACCTGCGCATGCAACAGGATGTCCACCAAAAGTTGTGATATGACCAAGCTCAGGTGAATGAGAAAGATGTGACATTTGTGCTTTAGAGGATACAAATGCTCCTATGGACATTCCACCACCTAAGGCTTTTCCTAAGCAAAGTATATCAGGAACTACGTTGAAGTGCTCAAAGGCAAAGGCTTTTCCTGTTCTTCCCATACCACATTGTACTTCGTCGAATATTAGTTGTACACCGTGAGCTGAACATCTATCTCTCAAACACTGCATGTATTCTAGCGAAGGAATTTTTACTCCAGCATCACCTTGTATTGTTTCGATTATAACACAAGCTATAGAAGAGTCAATTGCGAATATGTCATCAATGCGATTGTGCTCAATAAAACTTATTTCAGGCAGCAAAGGTAAAAATGGAGCTTTGCGCTTAGCGTTTGAGGAAACAGAAAGTGCTCCTGAAGTGTTTCCATGATAACCGCCACTTACAGCAATAATTTTACTTCTTTTAGTAATTCTCTTAGCGAGCTTTAAAGCACCCTCAACTGCTTCAGCTCCGGAGTTGACAAAGTACACAGAGTTAAGGCTTGAAGGGAGGATGTCAATTAAAAGCTTACCAGCTTCAACGGTGCTTTCATGAATGAATTCACCGTAAACCATAGTATGAAGATTTTTGTCTACCTGTTTGTGTATCAGGTCAGTTATGGTTTTGTTTCCATGGCCAAAATTACTAACACCAATTCCACTAATTGCATCGAAAATCAGTCCTCTGTCTTTAGTATGTAAATACACACCATCAGCTTTTTTGATAGCCAAACTGAGTGGATGAGTAGTCGTGTCTGCTAAACCTAAATCAAGCATTGAATTGATGTCAGTCATTTTTAATCAGTAATGATTTCCCATTCATCTACAAAGGTCCATCTATCGTGACCACCTCCCAAATGCCAATCTGGAATCTTTCCCTGAGTGGTAGCTTTTACTCTAACATATCTAGCATTTACAGACTTGTTTGTTTTAAATCTATAAACCTGTTTCTCGTAATCGTCTTGAGCTATTTTATGATCTACAATATCAAGCGATTTAAAATTCACTCCATCATTTGAGTATTGGAATTCCACATTCTTTGGAAGCCAAATCCATGGCTTTATATCCTGCACAAATCCAATCCTCATACCATTTATCTGAAGTCTTTCCTCGAAATCAATGGTAGCTTCAAATGGCTCTTCATAAAACCCTTGCCAATCACCTGTTCTAAATTCAGTCCCTCCATATAGCCCGTCAACTAATGTATTTTCGCCAGCAGCGGCGTATTGATGTGAATAGGGATTAGTGTAGACTACCTTCCAATCATGATCAATCTTTACTACTGAATGGTGAACTGTTTTAGATGTGTAATCACCTCTTTGGGTTTTAGCGAAAAACTCACAGCTTTTATTTACAACAACTGGATTTTCATACTTCAACCAATTGCCATCACCCATGTGGTATAATGACACACCATCTTCTTCTATCGAGCTTATTATCACCTCAATTGATTCCCCCTGAAAGCTTTGTGGAGCAATAAAACTTGGGACAGCTACAAACTTTGAGTCATCAATTCTTTCTTTTGGTCTCATCTCTTCCTTCAGGCCAAACCCACTTTGTCTATCATCCGTCATATTGAATTTCAATTCGGTTCCATTAACCACATCACTATAGCTTACAAATGAAGCTTTTGAGCCATTAACAGACTCCACATACTTCTTTTCAGAGTCTCTAGAAATAACTGTAGTGTTTCCGCCTCTAGGGGTAATAGTTGCCTTATCAAAAAGTGGAGAGCTAATAGCTAACTCAGCTGTTCCTGAACCAGGAGCAACAGGGTAGAGTCCAAGTGAAGAAAGAACATACCATGCTGACATTTGGCCGCAATCTTCATTGCCGCAATATCCGTCTGGTTCGTCTGAGTAAAGGTGTGTTAGGATGCTATCAACGAGCTCAACAGTTCTATACTGATGTCCCGTGTAATTAAACAGGTAAGCTACGTGATGGCTAGGTTCGTTCCCGTGAGCGTATTGGCCAATAAGTCCAGTGATATCAGGTTGTTCACGGCCAGACGTACCTTCATCAGTAGTAAACTGATTATCTACAAGAGTGAAGTAGTTTTCGTTAGATCCTGCGATGTCGATTTGTCCTGAAATATCGTGAGGAGCAAAGAATGTATACTGCCATCCATTAGCTTCTGTGTAATTGAAATTTACTTCAGTTGGGTGGTAATCGGGTATCCATGCTCCATCGCGCTTAGGCTGAATGAAGGTTGAAGTAGGATGCATCAGATTCCTCCAAGAAAGAGACCTGTTTCTAAATCTCTCAGCAGTTTCTGTTTCACCTAAAGACTCAGCAAAAGATGAAATGCAAGCATCATCGAAGGCGTACTCAAGAGTTTTAGATACGCTTTCACTCTCACATTCGCTAGGGATATAACCTTTTTCAGCGTAAAAGTCTAATCCCAAGTGTGCTGAGTCAGCAGCCTGTATCATAGCCTCTAGCGCAAGGTTTTTATCGAAATCATTAATGCCCCAATCCTGTGCTTCAGAAATTACCGGAACGCTGTGGTAGCCTATCATGCATCCTGTGTAGTTTCCAGCGAGTTCCCAAACGGGTAGTTGCCCACCGTCCTCATACATTCTGAGCATGGTGTTTACAAATTCGTTTGTCCTTTCTGGCTCAAGCCATGAAAGTAAGGGGTGAAGTGCACGGAAAGTGTCCCACAGTGAAAAGATGGTATAATGTCTTCCTTCACCTTCACTTAATTGATGTACCTCGAGGTCAGTACCTCTATATCTTCCGTCTACATCACTGGCGAGATTGGGAACTGTGCAACTGTGATATAAAGCTGAATAGAATGTGGTTTTTTCAGTTGAAGTGCCACCTTCTAACTCAATTATTCCAAGTTGATCATCCCATAGTGCTTCATTAGCTTTTTTGTACTTGTTGAAATCGTAGTGAGGCGCTTCAGTATTCAAGTTTAAAAGCGCTCCGTCAATATCACAAAAGCTTAAACCCACCTTTACGACAAGTTCTTCAATAATTCCAAAGTCCACTGCAAATACAGGTACAAAACTCATTTCTCTGTGCTCCGTGCCATCAGCATCTATATAGTAGTCTGTTTGATCAGATAGCTGATCTTTCCAATCAAACTTCTTATCAAACCTCAT
>MDTA01089905.1_pt1 | contig 12518 bp, 13 predicted proteins | sample 811151 | NCBI WGS metagenome assembly MDTA01 (sample SAMN05326648, study PRJNA326480) | marine metagenome | isolation source: seawater | place: Indian Ocean: South | collected 2010
AAAGACGATGGACTATATGATGCCTTAAATAAGGGAGTAAAAATCGCAACAGGCGATTACATTGGTTTCCTTCATTCAGACGATATATTTGCAGACGCAGAAGTTATTGAAAAAATTGCCAACATTCTAAAGAGTAATCAATATGATCTTGTGCATTCAAATCTCAAAATAGTAGAATCTTCAAATGTCTTAAATCAAAAAAGATTTGTAAAACTGCCAAATTTTAACTTGTTTAAACTAAAAATCGGTTTAATTCCTCCTCACCCGACAATTTATTATCGACGCAAGATTCATGAACATGTTGGATATTATGACAATTCATACCATATAGCCGGTGATTACGATATGATTCTTAGGATGATGATGACAGGTAAAATCAAGGAAAGATACTTAAACATTAATTCAATAATAATGCGCGATGGAGGGAAAAGTAATAGCGGTTTAATGTCAAAGATAAAAATTAATATGGAAATTCTCAAGTCTGCAAGAAAGAATAAATTCGAAACAAATTTATTTTTCTTGTTATTAAAAATACCAAAAAGAATTATTGAATATTTAATAAACAAATGAATTTAAATATAATTTACTTTTCCATTTTTGTTAATTCTATCCTTTCATTAATTGTTATTTTTTATGGAAAGAAACTTTTTGTTATTGATCAGCCTGATCTTAATAGAAAAAAACATAAACTTCCTGTTCCTTTAGCTGGAGGATTTATATTAATTATTAATATTCTTTGTGCAGTATTTGCTTATAACTTTCTTTTCAATAATGAAATAAATAATAATTTTTTATTGGAGAGGGAGAGTATATTTTCTTTTTATTTTGGCTGCATCATGATTTACATTCTAGGTTTATACGATGATAAATTTAATCTTAGACCAAATATAAAATTCTTTTTTCTTACTTTGATTATTCTTCTAATCGTTCTAATCGATAATAACTTAATAATTGAGAGTTTATATTTTAAAAGTATTAATTTTCATACTACACTTGATAACTTTTCTATTTTTTTTACAATTCTTTGTTTCTTGCTCTTTTTAAATGCAATCAACATGTTTGATGGTATTAATATGCAAGTACCATTATATGGAATAATACTATTTGGTATTCTCATATATTTAGGTACATATCCTGAATATTTAACTCTCTTAATTATTTGTTTATTATTTATTCTTATTCTAAATGGTAAAAACATTTTGTTTTTAGGAGATAGTGGATCACTTCTCTTAGGATATATTATTTCATTTTTTGTAATAAAATCTCATAATAATTTATCAAATATTTTGCCAGAGGAGATATTTCTTTTAATGATCATTCCTGGCGTTGATATGCTTAGGCTTTTTATTAAACGCTTATTAAAAAATAAGAACCCTTTTATGCCTGATAACGATCACTTACATCATTTGCTAGTATCAAAATTTAGTAATGTAACTGCTATGATTTTTATTCAACTAGCAATAATAACTCCAATTGCCTTTTATTTTTTTGTATTATCGAATATAGAAATCAGCATAATGTTTTCACTCATAATTTATTTTATAATGTTAATTGATCTAAGATGGCCAAAAAAATAGTTTTGACAGGTGGCGCGGGCTATATAGGTTCACATATTTTTATCTCATTAGTAGAAAATGGGTATGAACCCATCATTATTGATAATTTCTCAAATAGCAATGAAGCAGTTATTCAGAAAATAGAATTAATTACAAATAAAAAAATTAAATTTTATAAAAGTGATGTCACTAATAATATGGATGAATTATTTAAAAATGAAAGTGTCTATGGCGTAATTCACTTAGCTGCATATAAATCTATTCCAAGCTCTTTAAGCAATCCTCTTGAATACTTTTATAATAATGTTAGCGGTCTAATCAGTATCTTGCAAGCTATGAATAATAATCAATGCGATAAGATTATTTTTAGTAGTAGTTGCAGTATTTATAGTAATAACAGTAATGTACCAGTTACCGAGGAATGCCAAATTAAAGGAAATAATCCTTATTCATTAAGTAAAATAATGTGTGAAGAAATTTTAAATCAAACAGCTTTTGCTGATCCCAATTTTAGATATATGTCGTTAAGATATTTTAATCCTGTAGGAGCACACAAAAGTGGGTTAATTGGGGAAATGGTTGACAGTGAGGAAAGCAATCTAATGAACGAAATATGTAAAGTTGCGATTAGAAAGAAGAAGAAACTTTCAATTTTTGGGAATGACTATAATACACACGATGGAACATGCGTTAGAGATTTTATTCATATTGATGATTTAGTTTCAGGACACATAGCTGCTCTTGAAAGTTTACCTCATTTAGGCAAGAATATGTGTGTAAATTTAGGAACAGGAAATGGATATAGTATTCTCGATTTGGTTAAAACATTTGAGAAGGTTAATAATATTGCAATTCCTTTTGAATTCTGTAATAGAAGAAAAGGTGATATTGAGCAAATATATGCAGATACGAGTCTTGCAGAGAAATTACTTAAATGGAAGTCTAAAAAGAGTCTGGAGGATATGTGTTTATCGTCATGGCATAGAGTTAAAAAAACAAACAGCTAGCTTTCATATTTTTTTTGTTTTTTATAGTCATCATCCATCATTTCCTTTACTAATTGAACGAAACTTATACTAGGTTTCCAACCAAGCAATTTTCTTGCTTTATAAGAATCACCTTTTAGATTATTAACATCATTAGGTCTAAAATATTTTTTACTAACTCTTACAATGCATTTACCAGTTTTTTGGTCAATTCCTTTTTCATTTAACCCCTTTCCAGACCACTTAATGCGGATACCAATGTGTCTTGCAGCTATTTCAACAAAATCTCTTACAGAATACTTTTTGTCTGAGGAAATTACATAATCATCAGGATATTTTTGCTGTAACATCATCCACTGCATTTTGACAACATCTTTTGCGTGTGACCAATCTCTCATTGCATTGAGATTGCCAAGATATAGACATTTTTGCTTTCCTAATTTTATTCTTGATAAACCTAATGTAATCTTTCTTGTTACAAAAGTTTCGCCTCTTCTGGGGCTTTCATGATTAAATAATATGCCACAACACGCAAAGATACCATATGCTTCTCTGTAATTTATTGTTATCCAGTGAGCATATAGCTTAGCTGTAGCATATGGGCTACTAGGCCTAAAAGGAGTAATTTCATTTTGTTTTTTTTCATTATTATCACCATATAACTCAGATGTTGAGGCTTGATAAAATTTACATTTTTTTTCCAATTTAAGTATTCGAATAGCTTCTAATATTCTTAGTGTTCCTAAAGCATCTGAGTTTGCAGTATACTCTGGCTCCTCAAATGAAACAGCAACGTGAGATTGAGCTCCTAAATTATATATTTCATCAGGTTTAATTTGACTAATAATATTAAACAACGAAGTTGAGTCAGTAAGATCTCCATAATGTAATATAAAGTTACTATTTTTATTTTCTAAAGTATCTTTATACAGATGATCAATTCTATCAGTATTAATTAGTGAAGTTCTTCTTTTTATTCCATGAACAATATATTTTTTTTCTAATAAAAACTCTGCGAGATATGAACCATCCTGACCAGTAATACCTGTAATTAGTGCAATCTTTTTATTCTTCATAAAAATGACCTTGTTTTTTAGAGATTTACATATAAACTCGCTAATTTCAATAGATTAAGAATATTATTCAATTTTCAAGTGATGGATACAACCGAAAAGGAAATAACATTATTCGATGTTTTTGAAGATATTGCCAAAGGGTGGTATCTATTCTTATTTGCACTTATTGCATCTTCACTTTTTTCATTTGTATATTTTAATAGTCAAAAAGATATTTATAATATTGAACTTGGTATTTCTAAAATTGACGATGTTCAAAGGTTCTCACTGCCTGAAGATCTAAAAGATTTGAATTTATTTTATTATTTTCATACCAATTTAAAATCAAATGAGACAATTAATGACATAATTAAATCTCAAAATCTGTTTAATAATATTATTGATAGTGAAAATCACTATTTTGATTATATGCAAATTAATTTAGGAGAAATGAATTCATCAATACAATTTACTACACCAGATTTAAAAGAAATTGATAAAAACTTGTACATACAAGATGTTAAATTTCTGATTTTGTCGCTCCTTAAGCAACAAGAAGAAGTATCGTTTAGAAAATTAGAAAAGAGATATTCAGATTTTTTAGTAAGTCTGGAAAATCAAATATTAGATGAACAAAGAATTTTTAATCAAAATAAAAAATCTAAAAACAATATATTCAATAGAGAATTATTAGAAGAATTAGAAAAAATGAATGTAGTATTTATGGAACTAGAAGAAAGATTAAGTAATAATTTAGAGATTGCAAAAAATCTTCAAATTGAGAAACCGCAAGTTTATCAAAGTAAAGCCGATAGAAACTTTTCAATTAATAAATTAAATAATCAAAAAGATGAAATTTTAGAGTCATTGCTGTCTATTGTTGTGTTAAATGATCAGCCACTTTATAATTATGGTTCAATTATCCTTGAGAAAGAAATTGAATTATTGAGCAAAAAAAGATCAAGTTATTCTGATAATTCTTTAATTAAATTAAAAGAAATAGAAAATGAATTTGACCAAGAGGAGACGTTTCAAGATACTGAATTATATATTGAATTGCTAAATAAAATTTCGGAAAATAATCGTTATATACAAAAGTTAGAATTGCTTGAGAGTACAGGCTTTAAATTTGCTGTATATGATGCGGATGATTTTATTATAGTTCCCTCTAGAGTTAATATAATTTTCATTTTTATTTTCTCATCTATTGTTACATTAGGATTAGCATTCTTAATAAATTTATTTATTCAGTATAAAAAAAATTAAATAGAAATTATTAAAGTTGATTTTCCAACATAAAAATTTGTCAATTCCAGTAGGCATATCATCTTTTTTCGTTTGTTTAATACCTTTTGCATTACTTACTGGTCCATTCGTACCTGATTTACTGTTATCCCTAACAGTAATACTTACTTTATTTGATATAATAAGTAAGAAAAAATATTCATATTTTAAAAATAATTATTTTTATATTTTTGTATTATTTTATTTTTATATTTTGTTACGTTCAATATTTTCTGAATATTCAGTTTTTTCAACAAAAGGAATTTTTTTTTATTTCAGATTTGTATTGTTTTCAATTGCAGTGTGGTACCTTCTGGATGAAAATAAAAGACTACTTAAAAATTTTACTATTTTCTTTTTAATTACATTTATAGTTGCTTTATTTGATGGATATTTTCAATTTTTTAATAATTCAAATTTATTCGGTATTGTTTCTCCATCTGAAAGAATGAATTTACTTTTGAATGATAAGTTAATTCTTGGAGGATACCTATCACGACTCTTTCCCTTTCTCATAGGATTGATTCTGCTAAATCTAAATAATAATTTTGGAAACATCCTCTTATTTAGTTTATTATTAATTTCTACTGATATTCTAGTTTATGTTACAGGTGAGAGAACAGCTCTCGGATTATTATTTTTATCAACAGTATTTATATTAATTTTTATATCAAAGTATAAATTTGTAAGACTTTTAACAATTATTTTTTCGATCTTAGCGATAATAGCAATTTCTATATTTAATGATGATGTTAAGCGTCGAAACATTGACCAAACTTTCAATCAAGTTGGTATTTCTGAAAACTCTAGCCAAATTTATATGTTCAGTCCTATACATCAAAGCCATTTTATCTCAGCTTACAGAATGTTTATTGATAATCCAATTTTTGGACACGGACCGAAAACTTTCAGAATTTTATGTTCTCATGACGAATACAATTATGATGTTAATAGCTGCTCGACTCATCCACACAATACCTACGTACAACTTCTAGCAGAGACTGGTTTAGTAGGTGTTATATTTGTAATTTTCTTACTTTTCTACCTAATAATTATAATGATAAAGCAAGTCAATTCCTATATTTTTGAAAATAAATTACTTTTGTCTGATTATCAAATATGTCTAATTGCCTGTTTTATAATTACGTTGTGGCCTATTACACCAACAAATAATTTTTTTAATAATTGGATGAGTATAGTATACTATCTACCTATAGGTTTTTATTTACATTCTATATATTCAATAAATAACAATGATTAAAGATACGATAATTGAAATTTCCAATAATTTTCTCAATTTATCTAAAAACTCTGTAAATGATATTGAAAATTCAGCTGACTTAATCATAGATTCTATAAAAAATGGAAATAAAATCATGTTTTGTGGAAATGGCGGTTCAGCAGCTGACTCTCAGCATTTGGCTGCAGAACTAATTGGCAGATATAGAAAAAATAGATCTCCCTTGCCTGGAATTGCACTCTCAACTGATACATCTGTGATTACTGCAATTGGTAACGATTTTTCTTTTGAAGAAATATTTGTTAGACAAGTTGAGGCAATAGGAAAACCCGGCGATGTTCTTTACGCAATTTCTACAAGTGGCAATAGTTCAAATATATTAAGAGGTGTTAAAAAAGCAAATTCGATGAAAGTGAAAACAATAGGTATCACAGGTGAAACTGGGGGTGAACTTAGCAATATTTGCGACATCACAATAAAAGTTCCAGCTACTAGACCTGATAGAATTCAAGAGATGCATATTGCTGTTGGTCAAATAATTTGTGAAATTGTAGAAAAAAAATTTTTTCAATAAATTATGTGGATTGCAAAAAAATCAAAAGTTCATGGCACTGGAATTTTTGCCAATAGAGATATTAAAAAAGGTGAAAAAATAATCAGGTATATAGGCGATAAAATTTCAAAATCTGAAGGTGACCGTAGATCTGCTCTTAGAATTAAAAAGTTTCTACATTCAGAAAAAACTGGATCAGTGTATATATTTGAATTAAATAAAAAATTTGATATTGATGGGAATGTTAAGCGTAATAAAGCTCGTTATATCAACCACTCTTGCGATCCAAATTGTGAGGTTGAAATTGAAAACAATGAAATTTGGATCTGCTCAATTAAAAAAATTAAAAAAGGTTCTGAATTAAGTTATGATTATGGTTATGAATTCGATAAAGATGATTATAAAGATCATACATGTAAATGTGGCTCTAAAAATTGCATTGGTTATATAATATCATCAAACGATTGGGATAAGTTTCTTAAACATATTAACAAAATTATTAAAAATCAAAAATCAAAGTAATTTTAAAATTATTTTTTTTTGTATATCAATTAGATATTCTTGATTTTAATGAAAGGATTATCAATATTTTCAGCAATTGCTTTATCAATTTGACTTTGTCTTGTTGTAGATCTTTCTTTTTGTTTTTTGGTTCTAAACTTATAGCAATATGAACAATGAACTCCTTTTTTATAGTGAATTGATTTTGTATCTTTTTTTTGAATTGGTCTTCTACACCCATAGCACTGGAGGTATTTTCCCTCAATCAAATCTTTATTAATTGTTACTCTTTCATCAAATACAAAGCACTCACCATCCCAGAGAGATTTTTTTTTATACTTTTTTATATAATGAAGGTAATTAATTATACCACCTTCTAATTGATATACATTTTTAAATCCTTCTTTTCTAAGAAATGAACTTGCTTTTTCACATCTTATTCCACCTGTGCAATACATAGCTATTTTATCGTTTTTATCTAAATTTAGTTTTTTAATAGTTTCTGGAAATTCCCTAAAATTATTAGTTTTTGGATCTAATGAGCCTTTAAATTTACCAATACTTGTTTCATAGACGTTTCTTACATCTATGATTTTAATATGTTTTTTTTTAATAATTTTATTCCACTGTTCTGGAGAGACAAATTTACCTCTTAATTTATCAATATTCATCTCACCTTTACCGAGAGAAACTATTTCTTTTTTTAGCCTTATCTTAAGTCTATTAAACGGCAAATATTCTACTTTATTAATTTTTGAATTTATTTTTTTAATACCTAATTTTAATTTAATTAACTTTATACACTTATCTATATCAGATTTAGTACCTGATAAAGAACCATTTATACCTTCATTTGAAAGCAAGATTGTCCCTTTTACAGTTTTGTATTTAAAAAAGTTATCTAATTCCTTTTTTATAATTTCCTTATCTTTTATTTTAATAAATCTATAAAACGAGTTTATTTCAAATTTTTCTTTAGAACTCATATTTCACTACAATCATAATGGTTTACACATCAACATTTGAATGTTTATATGAAAAATAAAAAAAATTTAATAATTTTATTATAATATTTGAAGTCTATGTCACAAAGAAAAGCTCTAATTACGGGTATTACAGGTCAAGATGGAGCATATCTTGCTAAACTACTATTGTATAAGGGGTATGATGTTTTTGGAGGTACCCATAAAAATTCAGGTAATAGTTTGTGGAGATTAAAAAAATTGAGTATCGAAAAAAGTGTGAAAATTATACCTTTTGAATTATTAGATGAGAATGTTATTAATAAACACATACAGCAAGAAAAGTATGATGAAATTTATAATCTTGCCGCCCAATCTTATGTAGATAAATCATTTATAAATCCCATCTACACATCTAATGTTAATGCTTTAGGTGTAATTCGTATACTAGAGGCAATAAGGCATTATTCTCAGAGTACAAAATTTTTTCAAGCCTCCTCCTCAGAAATGTTTGGAAATATAGGTCACAAAAGAAGAGATGAAAAAACTAATTTTAAACCTATTAGTCCTTACGCTGTTTCAAAATTATATTCACATATGATGGTAAACTTATACCGCGAAGCATACAATCTATTCTGTTGTTCAGGTATACTTTTCAATCATGAGTCCCCTTTACGAGGGGATAATTATGTAACTCAAAAAATAATTAGAGATTTAGTCAAAGTAAAAATAAAAAAATTACCTTATGTAAAATTAGGAAATATAAATGTGCGCAGGGATTGGGGTTATTCAGAAGATTATGTCAAAGCAATGTGGAAAATGTTACAAGAGAGTAAAGCCGATGATTATGTTATTTCATCTGGACATATATACTCGCTCAAAAAATTCATTAATAAAGTATCTCAAAATTTAGGTTTTAAAATTTCCTGGGTAGGCAAAGGTCTAAATGAAAAAGGAATTGATAAAAATAGTAAAAAAGTGATAGTCAAAATAGACAAAAAATTGTTTAGACCACTTGATATGCCTTACTCCTACGGCAACTCAATTAAAGCTAGCAAGAAACTAAAATGGAAGTCAGAAACTAGTTTTGATGCTCTCATTAAGTTAATGTGTGACGCTGAACTTAAAAAAAATATTTAGTGAGTTTGTTGACTATTTTTTAGGTCATAAGTTATTTTCTTTAAATGTTTAGTTAGCTGTCGACGATCTTCTAAATGTGATATTTCATCATAACTTATTAAACTTCCAGGGTATATATTAATTGTTTTACCGATCTTTTTTCTTGTTTCATGCAGATATGACGAATATTTAAGTGTTTGATTCTTCATTTTGGATGCAAAAATATGAAAAAGAAGTCCGTTTTTACCATCAAAATATATAGGCAATATGTTTGACTTAGTTTGATGTATTAATTTTGCTGGGAAATTTTTCCACTCATCATCCTCAGCTTCAGATTTAATATTTTTTGCAGTTGATACACTTCCTGACGGGAATATTATAAGCGCACCCTGCTGTAATAGATGATTTTTAGCTTTTTTAGCAGTTTCAATATTTAATCTAAGAGACTCACCTTTATTGCTACTAAAATCAACAGGTAAAATAAATCTCTCTAGTTGTGGAAGAAATTTTAATGTTTCATGGGTCATTATTTTAAAATCAGACCTTTCTTTTGATATTAGTGAACAAAGAATTAGGCCATCAATAATGCCAAAAGGATGATTCGCAATAACCATAAGAGGTCCATTTTTAGGTACGACTAATGGAATGTTTGATTTATTTATTATCTTTATCTCCATTAAATTAATAATGTCAGACCAGAAACTAATAGGACTATTATCCTTTGGTACATAGCTTTTATAGAGTTTCATTAATTTTCTTTTTCCCGTTAAATTCTCTATCAATTTGATTATCAATCTTTGAGCAAAATTATGTTCAACTTTAGAGGCGTATGAAAAATCTATTTTACTCATTACATTACATTAATATTCAACAGGAATAGGATCTAAACTTCTCCAAAAATACCAAGTGGCCACTGATCTATAGGGTTTCCACTTTTCAGACATTTTTATAGCACGTTCTTTTGAAATTGGATATTTTAAGTTGTAACATTTACAGATTCCTTTTATTAATCCCAAATCATCTGCTGGAAATATATCTGGCCTACAAAGATTAAAAATCAAATACATCTCTGCCGTCCATCTTCCAATCCCTTTAATTTGTATTAATTCACTAATTATTTTCTCATCTGGGTATCTGCCCCATTTACTTGGATTAATTTTCTTTTCGATAAAGCTTGTTGACAATGATTTTAGATAGGAAATTTTCTGACGTGATAGACCACACGATTTAAGCGTCATAAAATGCATATTCAAAGTATTTGTAGGATTTACCTTCTTGACTTTTTTTTCATATCTTTCCCATACTGCTTGAGCTGAATTAACTGAAATTTGCTGACCAACTATTGAACGCGCTAAAGTATAATAAGGGTCAGACTTTGAAAAAAGAAAATCATTTGGATAACTTATAATAATCTTTCCAAGTTTTTTATCCTTGCTAATGAGAGCTTTTTTTGCTTTTTCCCAAAAAAATGGTTTTTTCATATTTGTGAAATAAATTTAATATTGACATATATAATGTAAATTGTTTTATTTGCCATTCTAAATAATAAACGGAGAAAAATTATGGCTGATGTAGCTGGCTTATTAGCTGAGTTTCAAAAAGGTATTGAAGGTAAAGATACTGGACTTGGGGCAACAGTTAAATTTGACTTTGAAGGCGCTGGGTGTATTTTCCTCGATGGCAAATCTAACCCAAATACTGTCTCTGATGAGGATAAAGATGCTGATTGCACTTTATCAATGTCTCTTGAAACATTTGAGCAAATGAGATCAGGAGAAGTTGACGGAACGTCTGCTTTCATGCAAGGAAAATTGAAAGTATCTGGTGATATGTCAATTGCAATGAAATTACAGTCTGTAATGGATGCACTTGCTTAAATCATATAATTTAAATTAAACCCATCTATGTTTTATTCTTAGATGGGTTTTTTTTGTTTAAAATACCTCTGCATTGATTAAAAATCTTATTATTTGTGCATGCAATTATTCTGCCCCCATCAAATATTTTTTTATTCTCCCAGGTTTTTAATACCCCGCCTGCGTTGATAATAATTGGTTCCAAGGCTCTTATATCCCATGAATTAAGTCCACTTTCCACGACTATATCAACATGTCCGTCCGCAAGTAAACAATAACTGTAACAGTCGCCCCCCAACCTGGTTAATTTAACTTTCTTACTTAGTCTTTCAAATGATAATTGATCATTTTTATTTGCAAATAAATATGGTGAAGTTGTATTTAATACTGCATCAGAAATTTTATTATTATCTCTAATTTTTAATTTAGTTTTTTTCCCATTAACAATTTTATATGCTTTTTTTTCATGCCCAATATATCTCTCATCCAACGCGGGAATATCTGCAAGACCTAAAATAATATTACCATTTTGTGATAGAGAAATTAATGTACCCCAAAGAGGCATACCTTGTATGAAAGACTTTGTTCCATCAATGGGATCAATACACCATTCATAAGGACTATTTTTAGCATAGGTTTCCTCCTCCCCAATAATTGAATGATCAGGATAATATTTTAAAATTAAACGATTTAATTTTTTCTGAATTTTTACATCTGCTTCTGTTACTGGATCAAAACTATTTATTTTCTTATTCTTTATTTTTATTTTTTTTTTAAAATACTTAAGTGAAATGAGACGAGCTTTATCTGCTAAGATATTTGAGAAATTTAAAAATTTTCTTATATCTTTTCTCATATTATATATAAATATTATGTATTGAATGGTTAATTATCCTTTTGTACCATAAAACTATGACTAAAAAAAATATCCTTTTATTTATTTTTGTTCTTTTGCCATCATTTTTATTAGCAGATAGTGAAATTCATGACATTGATATTGGAGATAGAGAGCCAATTATCAGTCCAATTTCTCAGTATGATCCTGAAATAAACTCTTATCCAAACCCATTTGATGATGACCAAATAATTTTAACAATAGATAAAAATAATTACTTAAAATTTATAGATACCATTCTTACCCCAGGTCAAATTGAAATGTTTGAGACATATCCTGAAACTTTTAAGATGCACGTATATCCCTCGAGAAGGAGCTGTGCAGTGCCTCCTGAAGTTTTGAAATTAACTAAAGAAAATGCAAAGCTGACTGATGAAGGTGAGGGATTAGAAGGTGTTGTTGGGAGTATTCCTTTTCCAAACCCCAGCGAAGCACTTCATCATGTATGGAATCATATCTTAAGATATAGAGGAGTTAACATATATGGCGCTTCTCCTTTTTATATAGTTAA
>MDTA01173906.1_pt1 | contig 12516 bp, 14 predicted proteins | sample 811151 | NCBI WGS metagenome assembly MDTA01 (sample SAMN05326648, study PRJNA326480) | marine metagenome | isolation source: seawater | place: Indian Ocean: South | collected 2010
AGTTATTTTAGATGAAATTAACGCGTACGTTGAAGAATTAGAAAAAACATATTCAAAAGTTTAGTTGACTTTAAAAAAAAAGTAATTAATTAGACTATATGCCAACAAAACCAGTTACAGATAATTCTTTTGAAAGTGATGTGATTAAATCTGATAAACCAATAGTAGTCGATTTTTGGGCTGAGTGGTGTGGACCTTGTAAACAAATCGGCCCTGCCTTGGAAGAAATTTCAGATGAAATGAGAGACAAAGTAGTTATTGCAAAACACAACATAGATCAAGAACCAAACACTCCAACAAAGTATGGTATCAGAGGAATTCCAACTATGCTTCTATTTAAAGGCGGTGAGCTTAAAGCAACCAAAGTTGGCGCGACAACTAAAAGCAATATTCTCGAATGGATTAAAGAGAATATTTAATTTTTTTTTAATATATTTCCGCACTGGTAAAGAGATCCAAACACACAAATAATTTTCTTTTCTTTATTGGAGATCTCTTTGAGAACATTATTCAAATCTTTAAATGATGATGCAGAAATATTATGCCTTCTTGCAATTTTAGCTAAAGTCTCTGGGTACATGGAATTTTTTTCTCCGTTAATTGGTAAAGTATAAATCTTTTTAAAGATTCCTTTAAACTGTTTTATAAAATTTGATGGGTCTTTATTTTTCATCATAGACCAAATACCGTATTTTGGAGATTTAATAGTTTTTAAATAATCTGATAAGTTCTTTCCACTAATAGTCGAGTGGCAACCGTCTATTAAAAACTTTTCTTTAGGATAAAGTTTTTTTACTAATTTACCTGAAAAAATGTATTGAATTCTTCCTTCAAACTTTAATTTGGGCAAAGCTTTAGAAATTACTTTTTTATTTATACCTAAATCCAGTGCAATTTTTACCGCCATTGCAATATTATTAAATATTCCTTTTGAATAAATATTTTTTGTTTTTAAAGGTATAATATTTTTCTTATCTTTATAGAAATAGTTGTTATTTTTCTCTATAAGCCTCCAATTATTAGAGTATATTTTTTTGCTTAAATTATTTTTTAAATAAGATTTGATTTTTTTTTCATTTTTTGGATTTTGTTTTCCAACATATATCTTTGTAAAATTGCTTAAAAAACCAACCTTCTGATAGATAATTTCATTGACAGTTTTCTTTTTAACAAAATTCAAATGTTGCTTATTTATGTTTACAACAGCTTGAATAAGAGGGAAGTCAAAAACATTTGTAGAGTCTTTTGCAAATAAAGCTCCAGCTTCAACAAGGTTGTAATCATTGTAACATTTTGAGGCATTGATGATGTATACCAAAGTTAAAACTTCAAAAATCGTTAATTCTATTTTTAAGTTTTCTATTTTTTTTATAGAATTTTTTATTTCGTTGTACGAAAGATAGTCATGACCCATCCAAAATCTGTCTCTAATACTCTTTATACTTGGTGAAATATAAGCTGATGCAGTTTGTTTATTTTCTTCAATAAAATACTTTAATGTATTTAATACTGAGAACTTTCCGTCTGAACCTATAATATTTATAACGTTGTTAAGTTTCCTCTCTGGATTTTGAAGTTTGCACAGTGCATCTTTTATCCTTTTAAGATTAAAGTTAACTGTTTTTTTAAATTGTTTATTTTTAGCTAGCTGATTGTAGAGACTGATCGATTGTGACGGCATTTGTATTTTCATTTTTAGCCTGAGTCTCTGATTTTTTCAACATGACACTTAAAAGTGTTCCAATGGTTGTATTTAGATATTTTCTCTCAATCACTAGGTCAAGGAAACCATGATCTTTAACATATTCTGCAGTTTGAAATTCATCTGGCAAAGTTTCTCTTACTGTATCTTGTATAACTCTTTTCCCAGCAAAACCGCAAACACTTCCTTTTTCAGCTAAAATTATATCACCTAACATTGCCCAAGACGCAGTAACTCCTCCAGTAGTTGGATTTGTTATTACCACTATAAAAGGAATATTATTTTTTTTTAATTCATTAACTGCCAAACTAGTCCGCGTCATTTGCATCAAGGCTATTGATGACTCCATCATCCTTTGTCCGCCACTACAACTAAAAAAAATAAGAGGAGTTTTGTTATTTATAGAATGTTGAACTGCAGTTATGAAAGCTTCACCTGATGCAGCTCCAAAAGATCCACCGATAAATCTAAAATCTTGAGCACCCACAGTCACATCAATATTCTTAACCTTACCTTTAGCAATTAAAATTGCATCATCTTGACCTGTTTTTTTTCTGGCATCTTTTAATCTGTCTTTATACTTTTTATTATCTTTAAAATCTAAAGGATCATCAATAGGAAGCGGAGCATTTATCGTTTCAAATTCACCATTATCAAAAAATAGTTTAAATCTATCTTTGCAAGATAATTTATGATGAACGCCACATTTAGGACAGCAGTAGAAATTTTTTTCAAAATCCTCTTTGTAAATTAAATTTTTACACTCACAAGAAATCCATAGACTTTCTTCAGTTGAGGAAGTTTTCTTTTTAAATAACGACTTTATTTTTGGTTTAATGAACTTTGTAATCCAATTCATAATATTTTCTTTTTTAAATTATATACCACGTTATTTAATACTTTGGCAGTATTAAGGCGTTTTTTTAATGAATTAGTAATAGCTTTACATAAATGGCTACCAACCACCAATCCATCAGCCTTTTTTAGCGAACCAATAGTTTTATTTGTAATACCAAAGCCAATAACTACATTTTTATGTTTATTGATTCTTTTAATTTTTCCATAATTTTCTAAAATTTTTTTAGGAGAAACTTTAAGCTTACCACCTGTGGTAGATAGCATCGATATATAATAAACCATATCATGAGAGCTCTTGATTATTTTTTTCATTCTCTCTTTAGGTGTAGTAGGAGATATTAGCTGTACAAAGTTAATAGATTTTTTTTTACATTTATTGGCAAATTTTTGATTTTCTGGATAAGGTAAATCCACAATAATAAGACCGTCTACTCCTGAGACCTTACATCTTTTTAAGAAATTATCTTCTCCACTTTGATAAATTAAATTAAAATAACCCATCATAATAAGTGGTTTTTCTGGGTTAGATTTTTTAAATTTTTTTACTATTTGAAAAACATTCTTTAATTTAATCCCATTTTTTAGAGCTCTATAAGAGCTTCCTTGAATCTGGCCCCCATCAGCTATTGGCGTATTGTGTGGAAAACCAAGTTCAACAATATCAGCATGTTTAGATATTGTGTTTAATATTTTTAAAGAATTATTTTTTGTATTATCACCAGCGACCGTATAAGTTATTAAAGCAGCTCTCTTTTCTTTTTTACAGTTATCAAAAGCTACAGCAATTTTTGATTTCATCTTATATAAGATCCTAACCTTTTTTTAATAATGTCTTTGTCTTTTATACTATCTCCACAAGAATTAACTATAATCACATCGGAAGTTTTAAGTTTAGGTGCCATTTTAATTGCTTCAGCAAATGCGTGTGACGGTTCTAATGACGGAGAAATATTTTCCAATTTAGAAACTAACTCATAAGCTTTTAAGGCTTCCTCGTCACTCGCAGACGTGTATCTTGCTCTTTTAGTATCCTTAAGGAAACAATGAAGAGGTGAAATACCAGGATAGTCTAAACCTGCCGATATAGACTCTGTTGATCCAATTTGTCCCTCTACATCTTGAATAACGTATTGTGCTGCACCGTGTAAAATTCCTACTTTAGAACCGTGCGTTAGTGGAGCTGCGTGTAAATTACTATTTTTTGGACCTCCAGCTTCAACGCCAATAAATTCAGCATCAGTGTCCATAAATTCATTCCAAAACCCCATAGCAGAACTTCCACCTCCAACACAATTTAGCAGTTTAATTTTTTTTGGTAATTTACCAAATTCCTCTTTAATTTGTTTAATTAATTCTCTTGAAATTTGGGCAGTACTCCAAGCACATATTTTTACAAAAATATTTGGTCCTACCGTTGATCCTACACATAAATTTGTAGTATCGTTATTAGCAACCCAATAGCGCATACATTCACTTACGGCATCAACTAATGTTTGGCTCCCAGAATATACGGGAACAATTGTTGCTCCATTCCCTCTTATTGCTTCAACATTTGGTCTTTGTCTTTTTATATCTTTTGCCCCCATAAAAATTTTACACTTAAGTCCAAATTTTTTCGCTGCCATACTAAGCATTTTTCCTGCGTATCCAGCTCCTGTATCACCAACTATAAATTTTTTACCTGCGCGTTTAGCGATTAAACAGTGTACCGTAGCATTATAAATTTTGTGTGCACCGCCATTAGCTTCAGATACAACTTTTGCATAAATTTGGGCACCGCCAAGATGATTTGTTAAACCTTCTAACTTAATAAACGGAGTAGGTACACCAATATATGTTTTAAAATGGTGATCTCGCTCACTTAAAAACCTTTTATCTTTTCTTAACTTCGAAAATAATTTAGTAAGGTCATCTACCGGTTTTTTAAGAGTCTCTGGAATAAAATTACCACCGAATTTTCCACCATACATAAAATTTTTATCATGTTGGTCAATTAGAGGTATCCCTTTTTTAATTTTCATTATTAATCTTTTCTATTTGTTTTACAAAGTCTTTAATTTTACTTATATCTTTTACTTTATTTGTTTCTAAAGCACCAGAAACATCAACGATATCAGTAAATTTTGACAAGTCACAGAGTTTATTTTTAGTTATATTACCTGCTATCATTTTTTCACCTTTAATTTTAATATTTTTAATCCAATTAAAATTCCATTCCAAACTTTTTTCATAACCCTTACTATCCCATAAAATTATATCAGATTGGTCCTCAATATTTTTATAAGTTTCAATATCATTTTTATTTTTTACTTGAATACTTGATATTATCTTTTTTTTAAATTTATTTTTAATTTCAGCTAATGAATTATTATTGTACTGACCGTAAAGTTGAAAATAATCAAGGTTTAATTTGGAGAATTTTTCTAAATCCTTTAAGGTAGGTTTAACCAAAACACCTACGTACTGAGTTTTTTTTTTATTAATTGTAAGAATATCCTTTGCTCTTTCATATGTGATGTACCTATGACTTTTAACATAGTTTAAAATGAATCCACAAAAATCTACATTATTTTTAACGCAAGTTTCCACTTCAATAGGATTTGAAAGCCCGCAAACTTTTAATTTCATAAAATTAACTTAATGATTTAATCAAGTTTTGAATATTCTTTTTTATGTTTCCTTTTATAATACTTCTACCCATTACAATAGAGGTTGCACCGCTATCAAAAGCTTCTTTCGGAGACATTACTCTCTTTTGATCATTTAATTTTTCATTTTTAAATCTTATTCCGGGTGTAACGATTTCCATTTTTTTGCAAATTTTCTTTATATACTTTATTTCTTTGGCTGAGCAGACTACACCATCCAATTTAGAAGCCTTTGCTAGAGCTGCTTGTTTTTTTACTATTTCTTTTATTGATTTAGTATGACCTGTTCTTTTAATGGAGAAATTGGAAAAACTTGTTAAAACAGTAACACCCAATAATTTTAACCTTTTGTTATGTTTTTTAACGGTTTTTTTTATAGAATTAAGTGCTTCAAAACCGCTGCTAACATGTAAAGTTAGATATGAAATATTTTTAAGGTCTTTTAAAGACTTTATGGCTGCGGAACTTGTGTTTGGAATGTCAAAAATCTTTATATCTAACCATAAATTTTTTATTTTTGTTTTTTCAATAAATTTTCTCCCATTTTTGGAATAAAAAAACTCTAATCCTAGCTTGTAACCTACTTTATACCCTTTAATTTTAATTTGTGTATTTTTAATAATTGATTTGATTTTTTGAACACTGTTAGTATCACAAGCAATAAAAATATTTCTCATACTTATTTATTTATTATTTCTTTAAGTCTTTTACTAGCCCTAAATCTAATCTTATTTCGTTTTGGAACATACAAAACCTCTCCTGTTTTAGGATTTCTTGCCTGTTTTTTTTCTTTGATTTCTTTAACAAAGAAAGTGCCTAGCGATCTTATTTCTACTGTTTTTTTATTAATCAAAGAGTCAGAAATTTGATTAAAAAAAATATCTAGTATTTTTTCAAGATCTTTAATGCCAATATTAGGGTTTGTGCTTTTAATTTTTTGAATTATTTTTGGTTTAGACAATTACTTTTTATTTTTATCTTTTTTTTTCCCTATTGCTTGTTTAAATATTCCTGCTAGCGTGGCTCCAGACTTAGTTGCTCCTTCTCCAAATTTGGCTATTAAAGATTTTTCTTCATCTATTTGGGCAGCTTTGACACTAAGCTTAATTTTTCTTTTATCCAAATCTAACTCAGTGATTTTTGCATCTAACGCGTTTCCTGGAGAAAATACTTCTGGCCTAGCATCTGCTGAAGATTTTGCTAGATCAGCTTTTCTTATAGATACGATAATCTTTTTCTCGTTATCAATCGACACTTTTACCCCAGTTTTCATAACCTCATGAATTCTAGTAGTTATTATATCTCCAACCTTTTTTTTGTTTTCTTTAAACCAATCCAGAGGGTCCTTATCAAGAGCTCTTTTAGAAAATCTTATTTTTTCATCTTTTACTTCAATGATTTTTACTTCTAGAACATCATTTTTTTTGAAGTTATTTAAGTATTCTTGTTTTTCGTCATAATTTATTTCTTTATAATGAAGCATACCAACCAGACCTGAGTCCAGTTCACCAAAAATAGCTTTATCTGTGATATTTTTTATTTTTATCTTAACTTTTTGACCTACAGAGTTCATAACCTTTGTCCAAGGATTATCCAAAGTTTCTTTATAGGAAAGTGAAATTCTTTTTGCGTCTTTATCAATATTAATTATTTTTACTTTTACATTTTGAGAAGGAGATAAAACTTTACTAGGTTGTACATTTCTATTTTGCCACGATAATTCGCTATTGTGTATTAAACCTTCGATTCCCTCCTCTAATTTAACGAATACTCCATAGTCCATTAGTTTTGTGCATGTTCCCTCGTAAATTTCTCCAATTTTAAATTTTTTAGATAGATTTTCATAGGGGTCCTCTGTGAGAGCTTTTATTGAAGCAGATACTCTATTAGTAGTTTTATCTATTTTAGTAATTTTTACTTTAAGATTTTGACCAATTGTAACCAAGTCAGAAGGTTTTTTAACTCTACCGTAGGACAAATCACTAACGTGTAACAATGCGTCGATACCATCGATATCTAAGAATATACCCCAGTCAGTAGTAGCTTTTACTTTTGCGTTCTCAACTATATCGCCCTCTTTTAAATTTTTTAAAGCCTCTTTTAGTTCTGCATTTTTACTTTTTTCCAAAACTGCTCTTCTACTTGTACAGACATTTCCTCTTTTTTTATCAATTCGGGTTGCTACAACTTTAATTGGTACATTCATCAAATGATCAACTTTTTTTAGTGGCCTTACATCTATTTGTGATGAAGGCATAAAAGTTGGGAGACCATCTACAGTACAAACATAACCACCTTTAACTTTTCCAGTTACAAAGCCCGTTACTTCTTCTTGAGTTTCAAAAATTTTTTCCATTTTTTTCCAAGCAGCCATCCTTTTTGCTTTCTCTCTAGAAATTACAATTTCACCTTTAAAACTCTCTATTCGTTCGAGATAAACTTCGACTACTGAACCAATTTTTAACTTATCAAACTCTTTATCATGTTTGAATTCCTCGATTGGTATCATACCTTCCATCTTTGCTTTACAGTCTACGACAATAAAGTTTTTAGTTATCTCAGTTACAGTGGCTTTTATTATTTCATTCTCTTTAAGCTTTCGCTCTTTAAAATCTTCATCAAGTAAAGATTTAAATTCTTTAAGTTTTGGATTTGTTGTAGATTGTTTTTGTTCTTGTTCAGATGACATATTATTTATTCATCACTTTATCTATGTGTTTTGACATTTTGACTATCATTTTTTTTTTATTTAACTTTCCGGTGTGGATTTCTAACGCATCTCTATGTTTGAGTAAAGGACTATGTTTTCTGTTTTTATCCCTAATATTTCTTAATTTTATTGATCTTTTTACCTCTGATAACTTTATCTTATGATTTTTCTTTTTTAGATCTTTGAACCTTCTTTTTGAAGCATTAATTAAATCACACTTAAAAAAAAATTTTATATTTGATGTAGGCAGTATTTTAGTAGATATATCTCTTCCTTCTATAATGCATTTTTTATTTTTCTTAGAAAATAAAACCTGATATTTTTTGAGTATATCCCTGATCTTTTTAATTTTAGCAATTTTTGACGTATGATTAGAAATTATCTCAGTTTCAAGATTTAATTTATTTATTTTTTTTAGATTTACTTTTTTAAATTCCTTTTTAATAAGAGAAATTTGATTTTTTGGTTTCTTCTTTAATATTAAGTAACTTGCATATCTATATAGCTTTCCTGACGAAAGAAATTTAAGTTTGTACTTCTTTGCTATTAACTTCGCACCGGTTGTTTTACCGCTTGCCGCACCTCCATCACAGCTAATTATTAATTTTTTATACATTCCTTTTTTCAAATGATCCGCCCAACTGTTTTACTATTTTTAAAAAATTAGGAGAAGAAGTACCCACTGTCTCGAAGTTTTTAATAAACACCTCAAACCCTGATAAAAGTCCAAGAATAGCTGCAGACATACAAATTCTGTGGTCACCTAAATCTGAAACTTTAATTTTTTTATTTTTTTTATATTCAATATTTTTCCCTTGTATAGATAGCGTATCATTTTTAAATTTAGAGTTTATCCCTACTTGTTTTAAAATTTTTTGCATTTCTCCGATTCTATCACTCTCTTTATTTTTTAAATCAGATATTCCAGAAAAAAAAGAATTTCCTTTTATAAAAGCAGAAATAATAAATAGTATTGGATACTCGTCAGTTGAATTTAAATAGTATTTTTTAGAGGCTTTTATAGGTTTCAAATTGCTGCTTTTTACAATTATATCTCCAATTATTTCGTTATGAATGAGTCTTCTATTTGAAAAACTAATCTTTGCACCGCTTTTTTTTAAAAGGTTATAAAAACCTATTCTTGTGGGATTTAATCCAACATTTTTTATTTTTAAATAGGAATTACTTTTTAAAAGAGTTAAAGCGGTGAAAAAAGCAGCAGAAGATGGATCGCCTGGCACAGTTAAAGAAAAATTATCTAGATTTTTTTTACCAATTACTTCAATCTTTTTAATTTTGTCATTTTTTATTTTTATTACCTTATTATTTTTTTTTAACATATTTTCAGTGTGATCTCTGCTTTTAAGTTTTTCAACCACGTCCGTGACCCCATACGAGTTTAGCCCTGCTAAAATTACTGCACTTTTGAGTTGTGCAGATGTACCAGATTTATAAGTTATTCCAATCGGGTAGTCAGATGATACGACGCGTAATGGAAAAAAAAATTTACCTTTAGGAAAAAACTCTGCTCCAAATTTACTCATCAAATTTATAAGTTTTTTCATATTCCTTTTATTCAATGATTTATCTCCAGCGACTTTAAGATCAATATTAGGTGTAGAACATATAATTCCTATAAGCAATCTTGCGAGTGTTCCAGAATTTCCAAAATTTAACTTCGTTGATTTTTCTGCCCTTAAAGATCCAAGACCTTTGCCGAAAACTTTGTATGTTTTATTACCTAAATAAGTAATCTTTATATTGAGTTTCTTTAAACAATTCATTGTTGAAAAAACATCCTCTGATTCCAAAACGTTTTTAACAACCGAAACACCTTGGGAAATTGATCCAATTAAAAAAGATCTTATAGATATAGATTTATCACTATCTACAATAATTTTTTTTCTAAAATTTTTGATGGGCTTTTTTATGACCAGAGAAAATTTTTTTAAACTCATTAATTTGATGAATACTGATTTCCAAAATATAATTGTATAGCTTTTGAAGATTTCAAAATTTCACTTGGTGTACCATCGGCAATTATTGATTGCTCACCTAAAACATAAGCTCTGTCAACTATATCAAAAAGATTTCTTACTTGGTGGTCAGTAATTAGAATTGAACATCCATAAGATTGAATTTTAAGTATATATTTTTGTATATCTTGAACTACAATTGGATCTAAGGCTGCCATAGGTTCATCCAACAAAATTACTTTTGGTTTATTTATCATTATTCTGGCCATCATTAGTCTTCTGACCTCTCCACCTGATAATACATTACTATTTAAAGTTCTTAGATGTTGAAGATTAAATTCATCTAGTAATTTTTCTGTCATTCTTCTTTGTTCATCTGTATTCTTAATTGTTAATTGGCATATACCCAGCAAATTATTATAGACAGACATATTAAATACACTTCTTTGTTGACTTAAATAACCCAGTCCCATTTTTGTTCTTTCGTGAATGGGAATTTCAGAAATATCTTTATTATTTATAATTATTTTACCTTTATCTGCCATATGTTGACCAATTATTATATTATATAAAGTAGATTTTCCTGAACCATTGGGTCCTAACAAGCCCACTATTTCGCCAGGATGCATTTCCATTGATATTTTTTTTAAAATTGGTCTTCCATCAAAAGATTTGCTAATATCTTTTAACTCAAAGATAGGTTTATTTTTTTTAAATTTTATTATTCTAAAACCTTTTTTCATTTATTTAAGTTTATCTTAACTTGTTCATTATTATCCATTAAAAAATCAACTGATTGGTTCTCAATATTTAAGTCTAAGATATCTGAGGTAAAATTTCCATCTAAACTTTCTCCTTTGACATTGCCATATACTTTGATTAATTTTTTTACATTGAAGTAATCTAAATTATTAGCGAAAATCTTATTTTCTGCTTGAACCACTTTGACTTCTTCTCTGAACTTCATATCGTTCGTTTTGTTGTTATATGTACCTTTCTTACCGGATACTTTTAAAATCTTTCCATCTCTAAAATAAAAGGTAGCATTCATCCCAACCATATTTACAATCTCTGGGCTCTTTTCACTAAATGATGCTATTTCTTATTCGAGGATGTATCTATTTCCGTTAGCATCAATACCTTTATATTCAACATTTTCAAAATAATTAGTATTACTTAAATTATCTAATTTTTTATTTTCAATTTTTACAACTTCTTTTGGTTGTTCGTTAACTTCTGATTTATAATAAAAAAAATATAGAAGCAATACTGCACTAAATAAAAGTAAAGATTGAATTAAAATTAACCTTTTTTTTCTATAAGTCATTTTATCCCAAATTGTAATATTGAATGAATATGAACAATCCCTTTTAGTTTTTTATTCTTACCGCTTATACTTTTGTCTGAAGCGACAAGAAGACTTGTAATTTTTTTTTTATTCATTATTGCCAAAGCTTTTGACGCAGTTGAATTTTCAGAAATAAAAATTGGATTAGAGGTCATAATTTTCTCTACATCTTGAGATTTTAAGTTGTATCTTAAACTTCTTCTAGCGTCTCCATCAGTTAAAATACCCGCAACAATATTTTTTTTCATTACTATGGCTAATCCAAGTTTATATTTAGTAATCTTATTAGAGGCTTCTTTAATATTGCTTGTTATTTTTATCTTTGGTATTTTTGAACCTGAAACCATTATATCTTTAACTAAAAGAAGTGTCTGACCAATATTACCTCCAGGATGAAAGACTTTAAAACGTTCTTTTGAAAATTTAATTTTATTCATTAATGCAACTGCAAGACAATCACCAAGCAATAAGGTTATACTTGTACTCGAAGTTGGAACCATCCCAGTAGGGTCAGCCTCCTGCACTTTGGGAATAATTATTTTTATATCGCTTGCCTTTATCAAAGTACTATCAGGTTTCGATGCGATGCCTATTATTTTAATATTAAATCGATTAGCATATTTTAAAATACTAGTGAGTTCTGAAGTATTCCCTGAGTAAGAAAAAACTAAAAGTAAATCTTTCTTATCTATTTGACCAAGATCACCATGATTTGCCTCACTAGGACTTAAGAAAAAAGAAGAGATACCAACCGAAGATAAAGTTGCCGAAACTTTCCTTGCAATTAAACCCGACTTTCCTATTCCAGCACAAATCACCTTACCACGACATTTATAAATCGACTCAACAGCTTTAACAAAAGAGCTATTAAAAACTTTATTTATTTTTTTTAACTCAGATATTTGTTTGGCAGCTGATTTTTTTGCTAATTTTATAAAATTTTTATTGCTCATTAATGTTCAAAAATATCAAATTTAAAACCATTCTGATCTAACTCAATTCTTGTGTCTAAAAAACTTATACATCTTTTAAATAGATCCATTCTTTTTTCTCTTACTAGCATCTTTTCTAATTGTGCTTTAATTTTATGTAAATAAATAACATCACCTGCTGCATACTCTAACTGCTTATCAGTTAACTCATCCAAGTCTTTATTCCAATCTGAACTACCTTGTCTTTTATCCAAATTTTTATTGCAAAATTCGAAAACTAAGTTTTTTAAACCATGTTGATCGGTATAAGTTCTTACAACTTTAGATGCAATTTTAGTGTCA
>MDTA01130879.1_pt1 | contig 12515 bp, 12 predicted proteins | sample 811151 | NCBI WGS metagenome assembly MDTA01 (sample SAMN05326648, study PRJNA326480) | marine metagenome | isolation source: seawater | place: Indian Ocean: South | collected 2010
AAACAATTCCAATAACTCGCGGCCGAAATTCTCGTTCACGTTTCCTCGGTTGCTCCGGTACAGATCGAGAGTCCGGATCATGCCGAGGGACCAGGAAACGTGATTAACCAAAGTCTTAAAATTCCCGTAATGGCCTGGAGGCACTAGCCTCTCATCCCCTGCGAAGGGAGCATCCTCACCCGCCAAATTACCAGCTGCATGCCTTCGGAGTGTCTCGGTGTAACGGAACATGCCGATCCACCTATAATACTGCCCTACAGTTGCGGAATCGACAGCAAAGTGGTCGATGAAAAACTTCAGAAGTTTCGAGGCTAGCGGCTGGCTACCAAGCAGCACCTTGAAATACCATCGAACATACTCCCTACGGCGAACGCCCTGATTACCGAAAGTCTCGCCATTCGGATCGACTTCAGATTGCATCCAATCTGGCCAAGGAAGACTGGACCAGTCCTCGCTGGTTTCGAGAAGCGAGTCGACAGCCGCTTCGATTCCTTGCTCTTTTCCGAGCTGATAAAAGGCTTCTTGTTCTTCGGGAGATCCCCCGTAGCCGGCCCGTTGCAGCAAGTGCGTCGCATTGCGGCGGGACCAGGATTCTTGAGGCAGTGGATTAAGCATGGTAGGCAGGATATTTTTTGGCTTCCTCTTAATCGGCTCGAAAAGCTGTTTGCCTTAGCTAGCTATTTGCTCGGCTCGATTTGAGGAGGCTTCCGTAAGTGATTGGGCGGTAAAAGGCTTATACGTTGAAACGAGGTTTGTCGGTTTCGAATCTGCAGTGGACGTTTTTGATCTTCATCTGATTGGGTCCGCAATCCTAAGCATTTGTTCATGCTACCTATGGAAATGTAGAAGACGGTTGCTCTGTAAAGCTACATTTGCGAAAAACCCATGGTTAAGGAGCGACTATTGGATTCTCCTAGTTATTGATAACCATGAAACTAGGGGAATGCTCTACCTGTAGCCGAGAATTGTCCGGCGAACGAGTGAGGGGGACTATATTTTTCGAATTCAGTTGTTCCGACAGTGGGACTGGCTGAATTGAGTGGACCCGACGGGCTTGTGAAGCAATAGCGTAGGGCTGTGCAAGAGATTTGGCCGCAACTTAGAAATTGGGTCGCGAATGGCACTCGGTTTGCCACGGCCACGATCGTAGAAGCGTCTCGCCCGTCACCACGTGGGATCGGCTCGGTGCTGGCGGTCCGTTCGGATGGTGAAGCTTTCATCGGATCTGTGAGCGCAGGCTGCGTAGAAAGCGAAGTTATCGAGGCTGCAAAGACCTGTATGGAGGACGGTAAAACACGCTGGCTCAGCTTCGGTCCAGAAAGTGGATTCCCTTGGGAAGTAGCCTTGTCATGCGGTGGGAAAATCGTAGTCAGGGTTGAGCCATTTGCGGGCCAGAGTGACAGTGAGGTTGGCAGTCAATTGGCTCATAAGCTCGACGAAAGGGAGCGAGCGTTATTGTTGAGTTTTGAAGGGATCCACTGCCTGATTTCAGAGGATGGGAGCACTTATTCAAGTAAGGCGCTGCCCCATCCCTTGATAGAGAATGCCAAAGAGCACTTTCGTTCTGGAGGGGCGACGACAGAAATCGAGTGGGATAGTTCTAAAGCATTGTTTCGGGTCTTGGAGCGTCCTCGTAGGCTATTCGTAGTTGGGGCGGCGCACATAGCGATTCATTTGGTTGGATTCGCCCGGTCTTTGGGTTTTGAAACGGTCGTCATCGATCCGAGAGAGGCTTATGCCCGCCAAGATCGTTTTCCGGACCCGCCTCATGAGATCATCTGCCAATGGCCCGAGCAGGCCCTGAAAGACTTTAAAATTGTCTCGTCCGACGCTATCGCTGCTATGACTCATGACCCTAAGATCGATGATCAAGCGCTTTCCATTTTCCTGGGAAGTGAAGCTGGCTACATCGGAGCCCTAGGAAGCTTGAAGAGTCATGCCGCTCGTTTGAAACGGTTGGGGAAACTTGGTTTCGACCAAAAAAGCCTTTCGCGAATACGTGCCCCGATCGGTTTGGACATCAATAGCGAAACTCCGTCAGAAATCGCATTGAGCGTCATGTCGGAAGTCGTCCAGTGTTCCAACGCCGCTCGGAAGTGATAGAGGGAGTCCGATTAGCTACGATCATCCTGGCTGCGGGCCTGTCAAAGCGGATGGGAAGGGTCAACAAATTGCTTATTCCGATCGATGGGCTTCCAATGATTCGCAGGGTGATGGATGCGGCCATTGAAGCGGGTTCAACCGACATTTACGTGGTAACGGGATTCGAACGCGAACGCATCGAGTCATGCTTGACTGGATACGTTGTCAACTTTGTATACAATGAGTCCTTTCGTTCTGGGATGGGAACTTCCATAGCCGAAGGGATCAAAGCCATAGCCCGCCGAGGGTTTGAGGGAGCGATGATTCTCTTGGGCGATTTGCCCTACTTGAAATCCGCTACTCTGAATACAGCCGCCTCCGCCTTTTCCGAAAACCTAGATCGAAAGATTATCGTTCCTGAATTTGACGGGAAGCCGGGCCACCCGGTCGTTTTTCCCGAGTCGCGTTTCGACGAGCTGGCGAGGCTATCTGGTGACCACGGAGCTAAGAAATTGATCGCCAACCACTGGTCCGATGTTCTTCGGATTACTGTGGATGATCCAGGATCGATCCGGGATCTGGATACGCTTAGCGAGTAGACTACTGGATCGTTTCAGGGTTTGAGGCGCTAGTCGCGTTCTAAGCCTCGATTTGAGGGCGCTTAGGATCCGGCCAGTCGATATGGAAAAATTTTCCTCGCTCTTGATCGACGCGCTCGTAAGTGTGGGCTCCGAAATAGTCGCGTTGCCCTTGCAGCAAGTTGGCGGGAAGCCGGTCGCTGCGGTAGCTGTCGTAGTAGGCTAGCGAAGACATGAATGTTGGTATCGCGATTCCGCTTTGTGCGGCTGCTGCGACGACCTTTCGCCAGTTCGCCTGGCAACGATCGATCTCTCCTTTGAAGTAGGGGTCGAGCAGTAGATTGGCCAGGTTGGCGTCTCGTTGGTAGGCCTCGTAGATTTTCTGCAAGAACGCTGCTCGGATAATGCAACCGCCACGGAAGATCATGGAGATAGCGCCGAAGTCCAGATTCCAGTCGTATTCCTTTTGGGCGGCTCGCATGAGTTGGAACCCTTGAGCATAGGAGCATATTTTGGAGCAGTAGAGAGCGTCATGAATGGCTTCGATGAAGGCCGCCTTGTCGCCATCGAAGGCGTCGAACACAGGCTGGATGACATTAGAGGCTTCAACACGCTCCTCTTTTATGGCGCTTAGGAAACGGGCAAAAACGGCCTCTGCTATCGAAGGAGCGGGAATGCCCATGTCCAAGGCGTTCACCGAAGTCCATTTTCCCGTCCCTTTTTGTCCGGCGGTATCGAGGACGATATCGACGAACGGCTTGCCAGTGACAGGATCGTCCTGTTGCAAAATATCCGCGGTGATTTCGATTAGAAACGAGTCGAGAACACCTTGGTTCCATTCGCTAAATACAGAGCTCATCTCCTTGGGGCTCATTCCCAAGAGCTTGCCCATGAGAGCGTAGGCTTCGCAAATCATCTGCATGTCGCCGTACTCGATCCCGTTGTGGATCATCTTCACGTAATGTCCGGCCCCGTTTTCGCCAATGTAGGTTGTGCAGGTGACGCCGCCACTTACGGGTTTGCCGGGCTCCGCACCCTCGATCGGCTTACCCGTCTCAGCATCGACTTTGGCCGCTATTGCTTCCCATATCGGCTTCAACTCTTCCCAAGCGGACTCTTTTCCCCCGGGCATCAGCGACGGACCGAACCGCGCGCCTTCTTCGCCTCCGGAAACTCCGGAACCGACGAAACGGAATCCCTTCTCATTCAAATCCTTTTCGCGTCGTATGGTATCGGTCCACAGGGCGTTGCCGCCATCGATAATGATATCGTCAGGATCGAGAAGCGGGAGGAGGCCATCGATTACGGCATCGGTCGCTTTACCAGCTTGAACGAGAATGATGATCTTTCTAGGGCGCTTTAGGGATTGAACAAATTCTTCGACCGATTGCGCTCCAACGAGCCCGCCAGGAGTATCCGGGTTTTCCGATACGAAAGCGTCGGTCTTTGACGTCGTTCGATTGTAGACCGAAATGCGGAAGCCGTGGTCGGCTATGTTCAAAGCGAGGTTTTGACCCATGACCGCGAGGCCGACGAGTCCGATATCCGATTGGGCTTCTGACATAATAGAGATTCTATTGAAGGGCGGCCATCTAACGGAGACCCAATCGAGCCATCAAGCCTGAACACGGCGTTCCGCAAATTTACTCCGGAATTGGTAAAACGGCGTGCTTGGGGAACGCGATTCGACCGGCGGTCTTTGCGGCGTTTGATCCCTTGGTCCAGACGTCGGCTCAAACTTTGCCCGGAAGCCAAGGGGCGATTGCGTCTACAATAGGTGTGAGCATTTCGGGCTCATTCCGGTGGTAGACCCAGCTCATGCAGATAATAAAGCAGGTGGTGCCGATGATGGGATACATGACCAGCTTGGGCAATTTGCTCAATGTTTTGAAGACCGAGTACGCGAAGATCACCCCTATCACACCCAAGGCGTATGGTAGCCAGGGTTGATTGTATAAGGGTTGAAGCGATTCAAATAGCCGTTCCACGTAGAGCATCTTGTTAGCGTTAGTTCTCCACGTCCCTTAACGGACTTTATTGGCAAAACTCAAATGCTTATTCCAGGTCGCCCTTAGCGCAGTTTACCCACTCGTCAGGCCCGTTCTCGTAGCTCTCCCGCTTCCAAATCGGAACGCGGTCCTTGATTTCATCGATTATGTACCGGCAACTGTCGAAGGCGGCTCCGCGATGCGGGGAGCTGACGCCCACCCACACGGCTATATCGCCAATGTCGAGCGGGCCGACTCGGTGGATTGCCGCTGCTCCAGAAATTTCAAATCGGTCGAGCGCTTCTCCGATAATCCGATCCCCTTCCTTTTCCGCTAGCGCAGTATAGGCGGAGTATTCCAATGCGTTTACTGGCTTGCCATCGTTGTGATTGCGTACCCAGCCCTCGAAGGACGCGTAGGCGCCGGCCACCTCGTTCTGCAGCTTCGAACGCAGTTCGTTGGGCTCGATGGCCGATTCGGAAATGAAAAAGCGATTCAGTTCCATGATGGCGTCAGCCTCCGGCAACTGGAGGGATGAAAACTACGGTGTCGGCTTCTTGAAGCGATTGGTCCCATTCCGCGAAGTCTTCATTGACCGCTACTTTGAGCGCGGATCGATCCAGGCTGAATCCGTGTTGGGCTTTCAATTCGTCATAAAGTGCTGCTGGGTTGCTCGCAGAAGTTTCCCAGAATTCCGAGCTGCAACCTCGTTGCTCCTTGAGCAGAGCATAGTATTCAATCGTCAACTTCATTGGTAAGTCATATTAAACCCCACCGTTGCTATGCCGCATAATCACTCTTTCCCCCTGTCTTTTCGACGAGCCGGATGTTTTCGATGGTGATGCCTTTGGTAATCGCCTTGCACATATCGTAAAGCGTTAAGGCAGCGCCACTGACTGCAGACAAGGCTTCCATTTCAACGCCAGTTTTTCCGTCAGTCACGACTTCGGATCGCACCAATACACGTTCATCGTCGACCGTGTCGATTTGCAAATGGCATTTTGTCAATGGGAGTGGATGGCACAAAGGAATCAGGTCGGAGGTTTTCTTGGCTGCCTGTATCCCGGCCAGAATGGCGGTATGAAAGACAGGCCCCTTTTTCCCCTGGATATCTTTGCCATCGAATTGGGACATAACAGCTTTGGTCAGATTGACGATAGCTTCCGCTTTCGCTGTCCGTCTGGTGACCGCTTTGTCCCCGACGTCCACCATGAGCGGCTGATCCTTGTCGTCCAGATGAGATAGTTTAGTCATAGTAGAACCCTTGAATGAGTGTGAGAAGTATTCTGCAGCTCGCTTTGCCGATTAGACGCTCCAGGGATAGAAAGGAAACGGTACGCCTTTTTCAAACTCAGTTTGGCTAGAGGGAAGCTCCAAGAAGCCGTCGGTGCTAGCAACTGAGATGAAATCGCCCGAGGTGTTGAAAGGCAAGGGAGTTGCCCAAGGGCGAGCGTCCTCATCGATCTGGAGCTTGGCGGGCAGAAACAAGGTAAGGGGAGGAGGGAACCGGAAGGGCTCGCCGAGCAAAGCCTTTGGAGTTGGCGTAGAGTTTAAGCCGGAACTCAGATTCAATGCAGGAAGGGCGTAGCGATGGAGGCAAGTAAAGCAGGAGACGGGATTACCTGGCAAAGCGAATACGTTTGGACGATGCTGAGCGGTATCGAGTGTTCCAAACCACAGAGGTTTGCCGGGTCGTTGGCTGACCCACTGAAAGGATTTCCGTACACCGGCGCGTTCCAGAGCGTCAGGCAGGTAATCTTTTTTGCCTTTGGAAACCCCGCCGGCCAAGATGAGGATATCATATTGAGAGAGCGCTTCGCTAACGAACGATTCGGTCTCTTTCAAGTCGTCGACCAGGTGATGCCTCTCGACATTTTGGTAGCCAGCGGTCCGAAGGGCTATCGAAAGGGACAAGTCGTTCGATCGGCGAATTTGGTGAGGTAGCGGGGCAGATGCGATGTCCACTAGTTCGTCACCCGTAGTAACAATAAGGATACGCGGATCTTTGGCGACGAGCAGCTTGGATTTGCCAATGGAGGCGGCGATAGCGATTTCCTTGGCCGTCATGCGTCGCCCGGCCTTGAGGAGTTCTTGCTTCGAATGAGCATCGGATCCTTGCGGATGTATGCCAATGCCGGGTTTTACGATAACGTCGTCATTCAGCCGGACGACGTTTCCGTCTACGTTAGTGTCCTCTACCTTTATGACGCAATCCGCTCCGTCGGGAACGGGGGCGCCTGTCATAATTTCGATGCAGTCGCCTGGATTCCGAAGCTCGAGTTTTGGCTCTCCTGCGAAGCCGACACCTACGATGGAAAACGCGCCGGTTCCGCTGGAAGCGTCCGTCGAGGCGATGGCGAATCCATCGAAAGTGGAACGATTAAAGGGCGGCAGATCCCGGTCAGCCAGTAGCGGCTCGGCCAATACGCGATTCAAGCAGGACTCGATCGAAACCGTTTCCCGCGCCATTGGCGTCACATTTTCCTGTATTAGCGTCTGAGCTTCTTCGACAGTAATCACGCGCAAGTGATTGAGAATCCCGACCGGCTTGGCAAGGCCTGGATGTCGGAACGATCTCAGCAGCCAAAAAAGTTCCCGCGTCGCGCCGTTCTTGGGAGCGCGCATTGGCGTCAACAAGAACAAAAAAACGCCGACAGTTTTGTTTAGGAAGCTCGCTTGCGAGCGATTGTTTCGCTGGAATGGCTTCTCGTTGATTCTCTCGCAAGCGAGCTTCCTACAATGGTCACGATTCTATCAGTCGCCACCAACGCCCGAAATGCGGAATCAGCCCTACGATTCGGTTTTTCAAGCGACTTCCAGGACACTCATTCATGAAAAGCCTTTTCAAAGCGAGGCTCAGTCGCAATCTTCCTGGATCCATGGCCGACCCGAGCTTCACATACGTTTCCGGACCAGATGACTTTCTGGCCAACCGAGCAGCGACCAAGCTTTGGAAGTCGATGAGCTCGGAAGTTGACGACGAGTTCTCAATCGAGGTGATCGACGGAAATGCGCTCAAAGTCGAAGATGTGGAAACCCTTGTGAGCCGGCTCCGAGACGCGACGCAGACGCTGGGGCTGTTTGGCGGCCGCCGCGTTGTTTGGCTAAAAGGCTGCACGTTTTTGGCTGACAACAAAACGGGACGAGCTGAAGGCACGCAAACGGCTTGCCAGGACCTGCAAGAAATCCTGGAGGTGATTCGACCCGAGGACGTTGGCGTCTTGATTTCCGCCTCGCCGGTCGATCGTCGAAAGCGTTTTCCGAAATGGCTGGAAAAGCATGGCGAGTACGTTGCCTCGGGAGGAGTGGATTCGAAAGGCAATGGCGCGGAGGCATTGGCAGCGATTTTGGAGGAGGAGTGCTCGTCCATGGGAGTCGAGATCGGTTCGCACTCTGCAGAGGCCCTGACCAGCAAAGTTAACGGCAACTCGCGACTCCTGATCGAAGAGGTCAGAAAACTGGCGACTTATTTAGGACCTGAAGGAGGAGAGATTACGCTAGAGCTTATCGAGGAGCTCGTACCGAACTTTGGCGAAGGCGACTTTTTCGAAACCACCGAAGCGTTTTTCTCCCGCAACTTGGAGTGGACACTGCAGGCGCTTCGCAGGCATTTTTTTGCTGGTAATGACGCCCGGCCGGTAATCGCGTCACTGCAGAACCGCAATAGACTGCTCATACAGCTTAAATCTTTGGTTGACGGGGGTGAGATTCAAGTTGTTGGCCGAGGGATTGCCAAGCCGGGTTTCGAGCGAGCTGCTGACAAATATCAAGACCGCTACGCTGGGCTTTCCGATAAGAGCAACTACAACGTTTTCACACAAAACCTCTGGTACATGGGTAAGTTGCTGGGAGCTCGAAAAATGCCTTCGCTGAAGCGGTTGATCGACCACCAAGGCGAGTTCATCCGGGTATTCGAGGAGATCATAGAGAGACCTGGAGAGCAGGAAGAAGCCCTGCGCAATCTAGCCATCCGTTGCCTCGCATAGAAGTCTAGCTAGACTCAATTTCGAATCGCAGGAATTCAGGTTTAAGGTTGCCCCCGGACTGTTTCGTTCCTTTCACTCCCGAACCTCATGCGAATCTGCCTGTTCACAGATAGCTTCTTGCCCTACATCTCAGGAGTCAGCTCGGCGGTATTCAACCAGGCGAATGAGTTGGCAGCCCGAGGCCACGAAGTCACTATATTCCATCCGCGACCGAAGCGTGAAGATAGGTTGGATCAGGTGGCGGGCTTGAATCCCGAAATTAAGCTCTTTGCCCTGCCGCTATCGGTGCCTACACCGAACATACCGAAGCTTCGCTTCTCTGTGCCGCTTTTCCTTTTCACCTACAGGAGATTGCATATCGCTTCCCCGGATCTCATCCACGTGCATACCGAGTTCGGCTGCGGGTTGGAGGGCATGCTCCTAGGTCGTTGGAAGCGAGTGCCGGTCATCGGAACCTTCCACACCTTTTTCGCGGAGCCAGAATATTTGAAGCAGTTCCACATTCCTAACTTCGCATTCACGCGCAAGGCGATGTGGAAGTACTCGGTGACCTTTTTCAACCGATGCAGTCATATAGTCAGCCCATCTAAATCGGTTAGGGAAAATCTAGTGCAACGGGGACTCTCGACGAGCACGACATTGCTTTCCAATGGCATCGAGCGAATCGACTTTCGCCCGGAAGCGGAGATCCGTGAATTTCGACAGTCGCTTGGCATCGACGATTTCGCCTTCATCTATGTGGGCAGAATTTCGCCGGAGAAATCCCTGGAAATCCTCATCGGAGCGTTTGCCCAAGTTTTACGGGTGAATCCGAAGGCTAAACTGGTAATTGTCGGAGCAGGCCCATCGGATCCGGATATAGACAAGCAGTTGGCCAGTTTAGGGATCGAGAATTCTGTAGTGCGCGTTGGCCGGATTGAACGAGATATTCTCATGAAAGAGAATTACCCGCTTTTGGGCGACGTATTCGTTACCGCTAGCAAGACCGAGAACCAGCCGGTGAGCCTCCTTGAGGCGATGGCCTTCGGGCTGCCCATGATCGGTCCGCGAGCAAAAGGGATTCCCGAGCTCGTCGCTCATGGTGAGGATGGACTGATATTCGATCCAGATGATGAATACGCCATGGCCAATGCTATGGTCAGGCTGATGAAAGACGATTCCTTGCGATCGGAAATGAGCGCGGCCGCAAAACGGAATGCCAACGAGCATCGTATCGACAAAGTCGGCGACAAATTGGAGTCGATCTATCTTGAGGCGATAGAAGAATAGCGTCAATCGTACCCAAGTTGTTTCCGCGCCTGTTTTACGCTGGGCAAGTTTCGGACCCTATCTAGAATATCAAGGCTGCTTTGAGGGATGCGAGGCGCCTGGACCTTAAGAGACTTGATTTTATCGCCTCCGTCGTCGGTTCCCCATTTCCAATCGTAGCCGCTCGGGGGAGGGTAGGAGTCGGTTCCCTCGCTCCGTTCCGAACCCAGGAATCTAAACAGCTTGCCGGTCCATTCGATAGGGTCGCTCACAAGATCTTCGTATCGTATCCAAAAATTGGAAATGCCGTCGTCTGGAAAACGCTGGAGTAGATTTAGGTAGACATCGGCCCAGTAGCGGTTGGCCAGCCAGTTATCCGCCCGTTTCGGTATCAACGTTTCCGCTTTTCGAAAGGCCATTTTCCGAAGCGACGCTGTAGTGGTATGGACGTCTCGGGCAAGAATGACGCGCTTGTGGTCGGCTACATTGGGAAGCCGAGGATAGGAATCGATCTCGTTAAACCAAGCGGGCCGTTTCAAAACGATGATTCTCTCCTCGCTCAAGTTAGAGACTTCCTCTTCGGCGTTGTCAGATTGAAACTTCTGGAAGTTGGTCTCGGGAAGGCTGCTGATATCCGGGGCAGCTGACATGAGTGCTTTGAGCAATGTGGAACCGGATCGCATCACACTTAGCTCGAGGGCGATGGTCTTCTTAGCGATTGCTTCGGACGGATGGGTCATAGCCGAGCCGCATGCAAGCCCGGCAATTGCGGAGCCACAACTAGAAAATTCGACGAGTCGAACCTTGCCTTGAACCCTTGGCGAATCGAGTAGGTGGAAAATGCTTTAAATTCTCTCCTTCGAGCACAGGGTCATATTCGCCTATGTCACGGAACAAGCCCATCATTAGAAACGTTCTAGCCGATCGCTACGCATCGGACGCTATGAAGTCGATTTGGTCAGGCGAGGGCCGTGTCATTATCGAGCGCGATTACTGGATCGCAGTCATGAAAGCCCAAAGAGAATTGGGGCTAAAAATACCGCTGAAAGCGATCAAGGCGTATGAATCCGCCAAGGACAGGGTGAACTTGGCATCCATCGACCGAAGAGAGCGCAAAGTTCTGCACGATGTGAAAGCCCGGATCGAGGAGTTCTCAGCTTTGGCTGGCTATGAGCTGGCCCATCTGGGAATGACGAGTCGCGATTTGACCGAAAACGTGGAGCAGCTGCAAGTGATTCGCTCTCTCGATTTGGTACGCGTCAAGGCGGTCGCCTGTCTCAACAAATTGGTGGAAAGAGCGGTGGAGTTTCGGGATCTAATGATTACGGCCCGCACGCACAATGTTCCGGCTCAGGCGACTACGCTGGGAAAGCGCTTCGCCATGGCGGGGCAGGAACTTCTGGTGAGCTTAGACCGCATTCACGATTTAGTGGAACGGTATCCGGCTAGAGGATTAAAAGGAGCTGTAGGCACCCAGCTGGATCAGCAGACGCTTTTCGAAGGAGACGCGAAAAAGGTAGCCCAGTTGGAAAAGAGTATCGTGAAGCATTTGGGCTTCGGTAAAGTATTAAGCAGTGTTGGCCAAGTCTATCCAAGGAGTGTTGATTTGGATACAGTTACCGCCTTGGAGCAGTTGGCTTCCCCTGCTTTAAATTTGACTACGGCAATCCGGCTAATGGCCGGACAGGGCCTCATGAGTGAAGGCTTTTCAAAGGGGCAGGTTGGTTCCTCGGTCATGCCGCACAAAGTCAATTGCCGAACGAGCGAGCGTATACATGGCTTTGGTACGATCCTGAAAGGCTATGTAGCGATGGCCTCGGGACTGATGGGTGGCCAATGGAATGAAGGAGATGTTTCCTGTTCTGTAGTGCGTAGAGTAATGTTGCCGGATGCCTTCTTCGCGATCGATGGATTGTTGGAGGGTTTCTTGACAGTGCTTTGCCAGATAAATGTATACGAAAAATCAATACAATCAGAGAATTCCGTTCAGCTGCCATTTTTGGCGACGACTACGATTCTTATGGAATCCGTAAAAGCGGGAGCGGGCCGGGAAGAGGCTCACTTGGCGATCAAGGAAAACGCCCTAGCGGCCAGCAAAGAGATTCGAGAAGGGCGCCCGGAAAAGGCAGATTTGCTGGGCAGACTGGCTGATGATGATCGGATCCCGCTATCCTTAAAGCGGCTAGAATCGCTGCTTTCCCAGACGGATCGCTTTGTTGGAGCGGCTCCGAAGCAAGTCGACCAATTCAAACGGGACGCGTCCAAGTGGACTAAGCGCCTCCCGGAGGCTCTCAAAGTGAAGCCGGGCAGAATGTTGTAGCATGCTCGAAAAGGTGCACAGGCATCCTGCCTGTGGTAGGATGTATAGAAAACAGGCAAACTTCGCTCGTAGAGCTATGCACGGCAAGACTAGAAGCTGCCATCGAGTCTCGAGAAGTAAGCTCGTCGGCTGGCAACGCGTCGAAAGAAAGTTAAGGCCTCTGCGGATACCGCTAGTTTCGGGTAAGCGTGATCACGCATTCAAGATGTTTTGTCTGCGGGAAAAGGTCGAAAGGCTGGATCTCCTCGATTGAATAGTCCTCTCGAGTTAATGTCTTCAAGTCGCGCATTTGCGTCGCTGGATTGCAGGAAAC
>MDTA01038148.1_pt1 | contig 12514 bp, 9 predicted proteins | sample 811151 | NCBI WGS metagenome assembly MDTA01 (sample SAMN05326648, study PRJNA326480) | marine metagenome | isolation source: seawater | place: Indian Ocean: South | collected 2010
CTGGTAATCTACATACTGACCCTCAGTGATTGAGTCTCCCATATAGACCACAGTAATTGGATTTATAAATTTGTCGAATTTCAATATTTATCTCTAAACCTAGCGGAAAACCACCTTTTCGCAGTTGCCGGATTATAGCATAGAAATTGCTTTTTTCTTCCTGGGAGACCAAGATATTTTAAGAAATCTAGACGAAAATTTTTACCGCTAATATAATGATTATTATCCAAACAATATTCTTCTCTGCTCGATCTGGATCTATCATTGGATTAAGAATAGAATTCGCCATCAGCAATCTTGGACCAGCAGGGATTAGCCGCCAAATCTTTCGGGTCTTCTCTAAGGCTGTTTCTCTAGGACGCTTTAAATAGGAACTAAAATTTTTGGAACGCAGGCGAGCAGCGACTGAGTTTCTTACTCCAACCGGAAAAATTCCCCAAACAGATTTGAGGATTATGTAAACAACTAACACTGTGCTGGAAGCTAGAAAAACAAGCATGTCTCTAAGACGAAGTTTCTCAACTTCAACTTCATTTATTAGCTCTTCGGACTCAGCCTTCTCAACTTCAACTTCATTTATTAGCTCTTCGGACTCAGCCTTCTCAACTTCCTTTTCAAATATTGACTCTTCGACTGCCAAACAAATTTCAAAGTCGTCTCTGGTAATCGGATAGCTAGAGGGAAGATAATTTCCCGAGCTCCATTTCTCTTCTAGGGTTTTTTCAACCAATTTTACCATCCCTTTATACGAATAACGCTCGTTCTGTGCGACTTCCTGATACGCATTATCTATTATTTCTTCTGCCCTGTCGGGATTTCTTAAAGTATCTATTACTTTTTCAAAATTAGAATGATCTTTCTCCAACAAAACATAGTGAACATCCGGTTTCAATATTCCAGAGTATTCTCCATCGTAAAATATCATCAGTGTCTTCAAAGCGGCAGCTTCAAAAACTCTAGGAGAAATAACATTCATCATGATGGCACAATCCTGATCTTTGAAATACAAGCTTTTAAGTGTTTCGAAATCAGTTCCGGGATATTTATCCTCATGCTCTTCAACATCTTTTTGGATTTGCCCTGTAAAGTCACATAAGCTCGCTCCACTTTCGGTACCCAGTGTAGCTTTACAATTAGAGATAAATTCCACCCAATTTTCTTGATAGATCCTATCTTCTTCCTTTGTAGATATATCGTTTCTCAAATTATAAATTTTAGAGTCAGCAATAAATCGTTCAGCTATTTGCCATTTTTGCAGCGAGTGAGAACCGATCCATGCTGGAAGTTTTCTAGCTCGATAGCCAACATCAATTGACCTTTCAGCATACGGTAGAACCTCAAGTGTCAACAAACTTTCCGGAACATAACCCGTCAAAACAGTTTGCTTCTTTATATTTGGTAACCTCTTAGGGTCGTAAACCTGATCCATAATAGAGGGCTCTGTTAAAGGAAACAGTACGTCAACCTTCATGTAATCAAGTGCGTTAACAGTTTCATTTATCCAGCGATAATCATCTTGCACAAAAACTGATTTAAGGCCATCAAACTCTCGCAGCAAACGCCGCGATCTTGGAGATAAATGGTTGTCGTGCGAAATCACTATCGAGTAGTGAATAATGACGATGTCAAAACGACTTAATTCTAACGTTTCGGGAAGTTCCCCAAGCGTCTCTTGACCCGCCGGTAGTAGGTAAATATCATGCTGAGAATATTTGGAAAATGCTTCAACATGATCAGATGTAGCGCCAGCAGCGGTAGACGGCAGGTCGTAAATCAGCAAAACTTTTTTCAACAAATCTAGCACTCCTTGCCATTTGAGGTCAGGCTTCAATTTAGCCTTTTTAAAATTGACGCCCCCTTAAGAAAACTGGAGAATTCGCTCCCCACTTAGAATTTTAAGGAACACCAGTCAACGAATCATTCCCAGCAAGCTCACTTAGGTTGCTCAGAAGACGTGCATTGTATGAGGAATTCTCTTACAGCCTTAAGGATTAGTAGATCATAACACTAGACCACAAGCTATACATCCTAGAAAAAAGATTTTTTGGGTTAACTCAAAAGCAGTTTATTACTTATTTGGATTAAATCAGTCGGGGAAAATCACTTGCAGCAAGAGCGGGTCAGAACCTTAAACCTTTTTCATTTCTACACCAAATGAGCGGGTACCAACAGATGCTAGGATTGGATTCCAGCATGTAGATAAGGTATCCTACTTTAGTTCATTTAAATAACATATTCTACTTTAGCAAAGCATCAGTATTTTACTAATCATTAATAGGATGAAGAAAGCTTGAAAATAGCTGTAGTCGGCTGTGGTTATTGGGGAAGAAATCTAGTACGAAATTTCTCCGAACTAGGCACGTTAAAATATGTTTGCGACTCCGATAGAAGTACTGCTGAAGCTATCGGGGATCAGCACAACGTTAGCACAACCGAACTCGACAATATCTTTGAAACCGAAGTCGACGGTATTGTGATCGCAACACCGGCCGCCCAACACTTCGAGATAGCAAAAGCTGCCCTCCAATCCCAAAAACATGTTTTTGTAGAGAAACCATTAGCATTAAACGTAGAGGAGGCTGAGGCATTATGCGCCCTGTCCAAGCAACAAAAGAAAGTCTTGATGGTAGGACATCTTTTGCAATATCACTCCGCTTTTTTGAAGCTCAAAAGCATAGTAAGCGAAGGAGGGCTGGGCAAGCTACAGTACATTTACTCTAATCGATTAAACCTAGGTAAATTTCGTAACGAAGAAAATATTTTATGGAGTTTCGCACCGCATGATATCTCTATGATTCTAGGGTTGGCTGGCGATATCCCCAAGACAGTCACGGCTACGGGTTCTGCTCACCTGAACCAACACATTCATGACGTCACCATTACTCAGTTTTCTTTTGAGAACGGCATTCAGGCCCATGTGTTTGTATCATGGCTACATCCTTTCAAGGAACAAAAACTAGTAGTGGTCGGTGATCGAGGTATGGCCGTTTTTGATGATGGCCTTGAATGGCATGAAAAATTGAAAGTCTATCCCCATCAGGTTCAATGGGTGAACGGCCTCCCACAGCCCCAAAAGGCAGAATTCCAGAATATTGAACTTGAATCTGTTGAGCCTCTGAAGGCAGAATGCCTCCATTTTCTAGATTGCATCAAAAACAACAGCGCACCGAGAACCGATGGACTTGAAGGACTGAATGTGCTGAAAGTTCTAGGAGCATCTCAAAGGTCTCTAGTACTTGGAAAAGCCGTTTCCTTAGAGGAAAAAAAAGACGAGAAAAAAAGTTTTTTTGTCCACGAGACAGCGTGCGTTGACCAAGGTACCAGAATTGGAAAAGGCACAAAAATATGGCATTACTCTCATATTTTAGGCGGAACAATAATCGGCAAAAATTGCAACATTGGTCAAAACGTAATGATTGGCCCCGACGTCTCTATTGGAGACAATTGCAAAATTCAAAATAATGTTAGTCTGTACAAGGGTGTAACACTTGAGGACAGCGTATTCTGTGGCCCCTCTTGCGTCTTTACTAATGTCCACAACCCTAGAGCTGGAGTTGAGCGCAAAGACGAATTCCGAACAACCCAGGTGGAGAGAGGAGTGTCTATTGGAGCTAATGCAACCATCGTTTGTGGTAACATACTTGGCGCCTACAGTTTTATTGGAGCTGGTGCGGTAGTTACCAAAGACGTAAAACCGCATGCTTTAATGGTCGGAAATCCTGCTAAACAGGTAGGTTGGATGTCTCATTCTGGAGAGAAACTTGACGATCAACTAACGTGCCCCCGCGAAGGAACGACGTATCGGATAGACAACGATAATAATCTAGTAGAAGATTAGAACAATGACGATCATTTCAAAAAAATCTGAAAAGACGCCGTCTGTGCCATTTATAGACTTAAAAGCTCAGCAGGATAAAATTCGTCCGCAAATAGAGCAAGCTATAATGCGAGTGCTTGACCACGGAAAATATATTATGGGACCTGAAGTATTCGCGCTAGAGGAAAACCTGTCTGAATACTGTGGGGCAAAATACGCGATAAGTTGCTCTAGTGGTACCGACGCACTGCTCATGGTACTGATGGCGAAAGATATAGGTAGAGGGGATGCCATTTTTCTACCTAGTTTCACTTATACCGCCACCCCAGAGGTAGTAGCTTTACTCGGAGCTACCCCAATTTTTTTAGATGTTTTGCCTGACACCTTCAACATAAATCCGGATGATATTTCAGAAGGGGTGAAAATTGCGCAGGCCAAAGGGTTAAAGCCAAAAGCTATCATAGCCGTGGATTTGTTTGGTCAGCCTGCGGAATATGAACGTTTGCACAAAATAGCAGAGAAACATAATTTGTGGATATTAGCTGACGCAGCTCAAAGCTTCGGTGCCTCAAGCAATAATAGAAAAGTCGGCTCTTTAGCTTTCGCTACCGCAACGAGTTTTTTTCCGGCAAAACCTTTAGGATGTTATGGAGACGGTGGGGCAATATTCACCGACGACTCAGATTTAAATGAGATCCTCAAGTCAATAAGGGTGCATGGCAAAGGTAGTAGTAAATATGATAACGTCCGTGTAGGCCTCAATGCTCGCTTAGATACCCTTCAGGCCGCTATTTTACTTGAGAAATTAAAAATTTTTGATGAAGAAATCGAAGAACGCCAACACATAGCTGATAAGTACAACGCCGCTTTAGAAGGGACTATGAATGTTCCACTCATTAGCCGGGAAAATAAGTCTGCTTGGGCTCAATACACTATAAAAGTAAAACCTGGCATGAACCGGCAAGCTATAGTTGATCGTCTTCAGAGTGCTGGCGTCCCTACAATGATATATTACGAAAAACCATTACACCTACAAACTGCATACAAAAACTATCCTACTGTGAAATCTTTGGAAGCTAGTGAGACTCTCTCTAAAACCGTTTTGAGCTTGCCGATGAGTCCTTCCCTTGATTTCAATGACCTCCTCATCGGAATGTAGTTTATTAAAGCAATTTGCCTAAGTCACTTCTAGCTCAAAATTAAACCCCAGATATAACCTTCTGATTTGATTAAGATTTAATAGTGTTATATGATTTCGTTTGCCTTTTCGTGATCGACACTGCGACCAAGAATAAACACCATTATTATTGACTAAACCCCAGCTGAAAATTAATTAAATGTGTTCAATATTTGGAATAAAAAGTAAAAACACGCGTTTATACAAGAGATCTGAGCTACTTTCCCATCGAGGGCCTGATGGTTCAGGTCAGTATACTGACGGAGAGAATATATTCTTGTGCCACAACCGACTAAGCATCATAGGTTTAGATAATAATTCGGCTCAACCAATGCAGGGACATGATGGCTCTCAAATCGTCTATAACGGAGAAATCTATAATTTTTCTGACTTGAAAACAGAGGAGTTATCGGAATACCAATTTAGGTCTAATTCCGATACAGAAGTAATCCTGGCGCTTTACGAAAAACACGGAGCAGACTGTGTACAATATCTAAGGGGCATGTTTGCTTTTGCAATATGGGACGAAAAAAGACAGAGGTTATTCTGCGCAAGAGATAGATTTGGTATCAAACCTATTTACTTTAACCACTCCGATGAAGCTTTTATATTTGCTTCTGAAATGAAAGCCATTTTGCCCTTCCTCAACGATATTACTACCAATTTTGAGGCTCTCTCAGAATATTTCGCTTTCCAGTACACACTGGGCGACCAAACTCTCTTCAACAACATATTTCAACTGATGCCTGGTCACTTTCTAATACTGGAGAATGATACGCTGACGGTGAAAAAATATTGGGACGTTAATTACAGAATCGACAAGGAACACAGCGAAAAATTCTTTGAAGAAAAACTCGAATATTTAATGAATGATTCCGTCAAATACCATCAGGTTAGTGATGTCCCTGTTGGCGGTTATTTGAGTGGGGGTATCGACTCTTCGCTGGTTGTAGCACTGGCAACCGAAAGCAATGAGGATTTTTACGGGTCTTTTCATGGGCGTTTTACTCAGTATCCCGGCTATGATGAGAGCGAGTTTGCAAAGTCTGCTAGCCACGCCTCAAAAAAGGATCTTTTTACCATTGATATATCCGCTCGTGATTTTACCGAAAACATATTTAAGGTGATCTATCATCTCGATTCACCAGTTGCCGGTCCAGGCTCATTTCCCCAGTATATGGTTTCTAAACTTGCATCCGAGCATGTAAAAGTTGTCCTTGGTGGTCAGGGAGGTGATGAGCTTTTCGGGGGTTACGCTCGTTACATCATAGCTTACTTTGAGCAGTGTATTAAGGCAGCAATAGAGGGGACACATGAGAATGGTAACTTCGTGGTTACACCACAATCTATTATCCCAAATTTAACTTTACTTCAAGAATACAAGCCACTTATAACATCATTCTGGAAGGAAGGGCTTTTTGGACCCATTGACGAAAGATACTACAGGCTTATCGATCGCTCAAACGATACAAATGGTGAAGTTGAGTGGAACTTATTTGATAAAGATGGATTGCTTGAAAGGTTCAAAGCTATATTTAACAATCCGGAGAACGTAACTAAAGAGGCCTATTTTGACAAGATGACTCATTTTGACTTTAAATGCCTCTTGCCTGCGCTTTTACATGTTGAAGATCGCATGAGCATGGCCCACGGTTTGGAGTCACGCGTCCCGTTTTTGGACCACCCTTTAGTAGAATTCGCAGCCACTATCCCAGCCGACATAAAATTCCCAGGCGGAAAAATGAAAAGCTTAATCAAAGAGGTTTTTAAAGAGAAAATTTCCACCAAAATTCTTCACCGTCGTGATAAAATGGGCTTTCCTGTACCTCTCAAAGAGTGGTTCTCGGGTCCATTAAGAGATTTCGTACATGATATCTTTTTGTCTCAAAACGCGCATACAAGAGGGTTCTACGATCCGAAGAAAGTTTTGGAAAATTTAGAGAATTCGTCACAGTTTTCTAGAAAAGTTTGGGGACTATTAAGTTTAGAAATCTGGCATCAACAGTTTCATGACAAAAAAAGCGAACTCTCAAAACTCGCAACATAGGTTCTAATGGAGAATATAAATATGAAGATTTTTATAACTGGCGGATCTGGCTTTATTGGCTCTCATCTGGCCGACCATCTTTTAGCTAGAGGCGATGAGGTGTTAGTGATAGACAACTTTGCTACCGGCAGGAGAGACAATTTATCTCCCCACAAAAATTTGCAGGTAGTCGAGGACACGATCTGCAACGAAAAAGTAGTTAACGAATTGATGGAATCTTTTCAACCGGATCTTGTAATTCACGCTGCTGCCTCTTACAAGGATCCTGCGAACTGGATCGAAGATTCAAAGACCAATGTAGCGGGCACGAGTATAGTTTGCCAAGCCATGACGAAATCCAACATTAAACGGATTATTTATTTTCAGACTGCTTTGTGCTACGGACTTAAACCTCTAGAGCAACCAATTACGCTTGATCATCCCATCCTACCTCGCGGGTCAAGTTATGCCATTAGCAAAACTGCTGGGGAAGATTATATTCACTTATCTGGCCTTGATTTTGTAACCTTCCGATTGGCTAATGCTTATGGGCCTAGAAATATTAGCGGACCATTACCAACTTTCTACAAACGACTTACCTCTGATTTAAAATGCTTCGTTATGGACACTAGGAGAGACTTTATCTACATAGACGATATGGTGAGTTGTATTATGAGCGCAATTGATGGAAAAGGTAAAGGAACCTACCACATATCCTCAGGAAGCGACTTTTCTATCCAGGAATTATTTGATGCCACTACAGCAGCACTGGGAATGGATATATCGGTAGAGGTTAGGGAACGGCAGCCAGATGATGTTTACTCCATTCTTTTAGATCCAACTCGCACTGAAAAAGATTTTAATTGGACAACAAAGGTTTCATTAGAAAGTGGAGTAGAGCAGACCATAGAATATTATAAAAAACACGGAATCGAAGAAACGTTTACTCATCTTAAAGAAGTAGAGGATTAGAAAATGACGTTTGATGGGCAAGCAATACTTGTAGTAGGGGGGGCTGGTTTCGTCGGAAGCAACTTGTGCCATAAATTGATAGAGAGAAATGTTGGCTCGATAAAAGTAGTTGATAATCTACTGTCGGCAGAACCCGAGAATCTGCCAGATGACGATAAAGTAGAATTGTTTCAAGGCTCCATCGCAGATGATGTCATTTTAAGCAGAATTGGCATCAATTTCGACTATGTCTTCCACTTAGCGACCTACCACGGCAATCAATCTAGCATTCACGATCCAATTAAAGACCATGAGCATAACAATATTACAACTCTTAAATTGTGTGAACACTTGAAGGGCGCTGAAAAGCTTAAAAAACTAGTTTACAGTTCCGCCGGATGCACAGTTGCGAAAAAGACTTACGATGACGCCAAAGCAACTGATGAGGAAGCCGATGTAAGCCTATATCATGACAGTCCATATCAGATCTCAAAAATCGTTGGGGAATTTTACGGCAATTATTATTGGATGAAACATGGTCTGCCTTTTGTTAAAGCCCGTTTTCAAAATGTATACGGACCAAGAGAAATATTAGGTGCTGGCGAGTGGAGAGGAACACCAGCAACCATTTGGCGCAACGTTACACCAACCTTCATATGGAAATCTTTACTCGAAGAGGCTTTGCCGTTAGAAAACGAAGGAAGGGCATCGAGAGATTTCATATACGTAGATGATATTGTAGCTGGGCTTATGGCTTGCGCATTAAAAGGAAAGGATGGAGAGGTTTATAATCTAGCATCCGGCGTGGAGACAAGCATTAAGACACTTGCGGAGACTATTAATAATTTAACAGAAAACCCGACCCCGATTGAATATAAAAACCCCCGCCCATGGGACAGGTCAGGAAAACGGTTTGGATCTACTGAGAAAGCCGAGCAGGAACTCGGCTTCAAAGCCGTTGTGACTTTAGAAGATGGACTAAGAAAAACTATACAATGGACTCAGGAGAATCGGGAGCTGATTGTTAGGAATATGGAGAAACATGTAGCGCTTTTATCCGAGGCTTCATTCGATTAATGGCCAAAAGAGTTTTGACTATTGTAGGAGCCCGCCCGCAGTTTATCAAAGCAGCTGCATTTTCTAGAGAAGCAAGTAAAGATAGTAGGATAGACGAGACCCTAGTACATACAGGGCAACATTTTGACGAGAACATGTCGAAAGTATTTTTTAAGGAGCTAGATATTCCAAATCCGAAATACTCCTTAAATATCAACGGCGGCAGTCATGGCAAAATGACTGGGAAAATGCTCTCAGCATTGGAAGACGTGCTAACAGAGGAAGAGCCGGATATTGTCCTGGTCTATGGCGATACGAACTCCACCCTAGCTGGTTCTATCGCTGCCGCAAAATTGAATATACCAATAGCGCATGTTGAGGCAGGACTAAGATCTTTTAACAAAAGAATGCCGGAGGAGATAAACAGGGTCCTTACTGACCATGTTAGTGATTTTCTTTTTTGCCCTACCAAAGAATCAGTTAGGAACCTCAGAAACGAAGGAATCTCTAACGGCATATTTCATGTTGGAGACGTAATGTATGACGCAACTCTGCACGCAAAAGAGTTTTTAGTAAAAGAAGAAAAAAAATATCAGAAGACACTTAGACTGCGCTCTGGTGAGTTTGCGCTGATGACAATTCACCGACAAGAATCCTCTTCCGCTCACAGATTCTCCAAAATTATGCAATTTGCTATCGATTTTGCTGAGTAACATAATCTAGGGATACTCTTTCCAGTACACCCTAGAATAAGGAGGTTAGTTGATCCATATCGAGAGGAATCAAGGTTTAGATTTCTCGAACCTCTAAGCTACATCGAAACTCAATATACTATCAGCAAGGCTCACACCGTTCTAACTGACTCAGGAGGCTTGCAAAAAGAAGCCTATTTTCATAGCGTGCCTTGTGTTACTTTGCGATCGGAGACAGAATGGGTAGAAACTATAGAATGTGGATGGAATCGATTGTGGACGGTAGAAAACTACAACGCGAGAAACCCCATAGATGAGTATGGGAATGGAACCGGAGCAAAAAAAATTTTAAACACTCTAATGAACGCTTAGGGCCTTAAAGGGAAACGCTTCAGTTGAAAGCCGTCTAAAAATGAAATTACAAGTTTAAAATAGGTGCGGAAAATGAGGCTCCTAAATTTCGACCCCCTATTGCCAGTTAAAGCTTCATGAAAACCCTCCTTTTACATTCTTATTATACTGACCAGTTATCCTACTACGATGATTGGGTAGACGCTTTCGAGAGTCATAAGGAATTTGAAACTACTTCTATAAATGTTTCTGACAACTGGGGCGCCTTCTCAGATGACTATTTCATCCATCCGATGGCTTACAAAGAGATCCTACGGACTATCGAAAAGGTCGATTTGATTATCTTGCACCATTCAATGAATGCAGACACATTAAAGTTTATTAAACCTTTCATATCGGCGCTAAGCAACCGTAGAGGCAAACTAGTCTCTTTCGTAGGAAATGAGGTTAATCTACTTAACATCGGCATGGCACCTAAAATAAAGCTCCTACAAGATTTAAAAGTAGATATTATCGCGACTCAACTTCTTCCAGAAGCAGGAAAATGGCTTTACGAAAGTTGCAAAGACGCGAGTGTGCTGTCTTTACCACACGGCCTTAACCCAGCAAAATTTTATAATTCTATCGAGCTGAACGACCGGAAAATTGACATTGGTACAAGATCAACAAAATATGGTGTATATCTTGGCGATGATGATCGAAATTCCATAATTAACTATTTTCACGACAATCCCCACGGGCTAAATGTTGATTTAGGATTAAATACCGAAGATAGCAACCGGTTCGACAGAAATGGGTGGCGACTCTTTCTGAATAGCTGCAAGGCAACCTTAGCAACAGAGGCAGGTAGTTTTTATCTCGAACCAAGTGATGAAATTGTTTCGAATATAAAAAAATATTTGATTAAAACATCACCCAAACTTATCCTGCCCGAGGAATCATTTCTGCGACGAGCGTATAGATTTGCTTTACCATCTTTTTTAAGAAAACTTTTACTAAAATTCAAAAGTAATTATGTCGCTGAAATAAGCAGTGCAGACCAGGAGGCCAATTTTCAAGATATATATGAAAAGTTTTTTGCAGAAACCCCTCTACCACCTGTATATACGAAATGTATATCTTCTAGACATTTTGAAGCAGTCGGAACCCAGACACTCCAAATAATGTACCCATGTAGATATAATGATATTTTAAACCCTAGAGAGCATTTCTTCGAACTTCAAAAGGATCATTCAAATATCGATGATCTTCTATCTTTATTAGATAATCGCAAGAGGATTGAAGAAATAACATCCTATACTCATCACCATGTTTTGGAAAACCATACCCATAGACACAGACTTGACTATCTCCTGGAATCGATTTAAGGCAGGCTTGCCGTTAACTTGTCATGCTTTTAATATAGCTAGCCCAAAGTTCCTCCGGACCTCCTACATCAATGATTTTCCCTTGCTCCATCCAGATTGCCTTGTTGCACCATTCTTTAATCAACGCTTCCGCATGCGACGCAAGAACGATGATCTTAGTTTGCTCAGCTATTTGCTCAATCCGCTTTTGGGCTTTTTCCTGAAAACGATGATCACCAGCACCGATCATTTCATCCATCAATAAGATTTCAGGCTTTATATTTGTCGAAATAGCAAAAGAAAGTCTTGTTTGCATCCCTGTGGAATAGGTTCTAACAGGTAAATCGAGAAACTCACCTAGTTCCGTGAATTCAGAGATTTCTTCAATCTCTTGCTCGATAGAATTGATCGGCCTCCCCAAGAGAGTTAGGATGAATCTAATATTCTCTCGTCCCGTCTCCTCCATCTCTAGGCCAAATCCGGTATTTATTAAACTTTCGACCTCTCCAGATATTCTCACGCTACCAGAAGTAGGTTTATATATAGAAGCAAGTACTTTAAGCAATGAAGTTTTGCCAGCACCATTATGACCTATTACTGCCAATCGATCCCCATCATCTAATTCTAAATCTACTCCTCTTATCGCATCGATAGTTACGATATTTTTATTGTCTTTTTTTTTCCGGACAAACCCGCCCAAAAGATTACTGATCATTGCTTTTCTTATGGATCCAGTTTCAACTAACACGTGATAAGAGAGCCGGAGATTATCTACTTTGATATAAGCCATGATAAATCTATAGCCAAAAAACAATCCGATGTCGATATGCCGCCATCACCACAAAACCTAGAAGAAAAAAACTTAGGCAAATCCCCGAAGTAACTAGCAGAGACATCAAAGGAATTTCATGTTCAAGGATAGGAGCCCTAATGATGTGAATAAAGTGATAGATCGGATTCAGTTCAACAATGAGCGCACGTTTTCCGGAAAATTCCGGCTTCCATATTATGGGAGTTAATAAAAAAATAATTAAAAGAGATGAATTAACCACTTGACCCAAATCCCGATATCGAACTGCAGCAACGCCTATAAAAAAA